>Ga0066346_101_pt1 | contig 145568 bp, 175 predicted proteins | sample RifGroA2_FD_59264 | JGI IMG/M metagenome (GOLD analysis project Ga0066346, IMG submission 59264) | Archaeon GW2011_AR6
AAACAGTGCAGAACACTATGTCGTCTTCTTTAGGGAATTTTCTTTCTTTCATGATAAGTATGATACAGGACTATTATATAAGATTATTTAGAGCACTTCAAGGATTCTTGCCTTGACCTTGATCTTTCCGCCCGCAGGCTCTGCCAGGATCTTTCCGCATACAAGGCACTTCACCTTTGCCGAGGCCTTTCCGAATATGATCTGCTCATTCTTGCATGCACATCTCACCTTCAGGAATTTGCTCTTAGGTTTTCGTTCTTTCATTTTTCAATTCGTTTAAGTTTTGGTGCAGGTTTTGCAGAAGCTTTTTCCAAAAGCTTCAAAGGTGCTATTTTATCTCAACCCTCTTCACTCTGTGTGAGAAGGAAGTTACACTCTTCTTGCCGCATTCCGGGCATGCGAATATCATCCCAATCTGTTTGGAACTCTTTACAGTTCTCTTGAACTTTGTGACAGCTGGCTTCGATCCATATTTTCCTAAATTCCCGAAACCTCGCGCAAGGCCTCTCCTCTTAGCTCGCAAAAGAGATCCCTTCTTCAGGCTCCCTCTCTTGCTTCCTCCTTTCTGGAGCGAGACCTTCTGGAGTGTGTGCTTCTTGCAATATGGGCAATACCTTTTCCTTTTCTCTTTGATTTTCATTTTAAGCGTGAGTTTTTGCATAAGCTTTCTAGAAAAAAGCTTAAAGTTCCATAACTTCCACAATTTTGTTCCTTATTAAAGTTTCCGCTATTTTCTTCGGCAAGTTCGCGACGTCTTTTTCCTTGAATGGCCCTATATCTCCCCCGGCCAAGTCGACGAATTTAGGCACATCAGCCGTGAATTTTACAAGCAAGTTATCATCCTCCAGTTTCTTGATCCCCTCCATAACTCCGAGCAGTTTGCCCTCATTATCTTTTAGCTTTTGGAATAAAGTCTCAAAGAGATCTTTCTCTGAAACAAGCAGACTCTTGGCATCTGTTCTGCTTATCCCTGTCTTCGAAGCTATGAGCGCTAATTCGATAATCTTTTTCTCCCTGACAGTAAAGAGTTCGCGCAGCATGGACTTCGCGTTCTCAAGCTGTTTCTTCGTCTGTTCTATCGTTTCGTTAAAAAAGTCGGGATGTTCCTCCCGCTCACGCTCGAGCAGTGCCTTCTTCTCCTGCAGATAGGTAGCAACATCCTCGAGAAAGCCAGAGCCGAGCTCCTGGATCTTGTCAGTATATTTCTCCTTCCTCAATAATTCAAATATTTCAGGATATGTTACCATTTTTCCAAGAGATATGAGATATGCCCCACCAACCTTAGGCTCTTTCAGATAATTCCAGGGCTCAAAAGATTTTAAACCTTTCCAGAAAATGCGAGGCATTTTCTTGTGAAGCTCCGGCAAAGGTAAAGTAAGATGGCACAGACAGGATTAAAGGCAAGGGGCGACTACTTGAAAAACTTCTTTGTAAAGACCGGCATCACAAATGCAGCCCTATGGATCCCTGTACTGTAATACTTCAAGTCCTGCAGCTTCCTTGCCCTCTCTTCATGCAAGTCCTTCTCGGGATCATGCTTCTTGGAACAGAAAGTGAACCCGATAGTGCCGCTAGCATATGTAGGGATCATAGTGTAATAGTACTTCATTACTGGGAAGATTCCCCTCGTCTTCTCAAAGATGCCTGAAATGAATTGGGGATCATAGAAGAATGATTCCGCCTGCGTAACTAGAATCCCTTCATCCTTTAGGGCTTTTTCGCAGTTGATGAAAAAATCCCGCTTGAAGAGTCCTTCAGCGGGGCCGACAGGATCTGTAGAATCAACTATGATCACATCGTATTCCTTGTGCTTTTCCTTGATGTACTCAATCGCATCCTGCACGACTATCTTGACCTTGGGATTTCCAAGATCCTTGGAGACATGCGGGAAGAACTTCTTTGAGATTTCAATGACTTTTTCATCGATCTCGCAAAGCTCTATCCCCTCAACTTCAGGATGCTTCAGCACTTCCCTCACAACTCCTCCATCACCCGCACCGACAATCAGCACGCTCCTTGGATTAGGATGGGTGCAAAGAGCGGGATGGGAGATCATCTCATGATAGCAGAACTCATCTGCCTCTGTAACCATTATAACTCCATCAAGTGAAAACATCTTTCCGAAGGCGACTGTCTCATAGACATCAATCTGCTGATACTTTGATTTTTCAGAATGCAGCTTCTTCTGCACCTGTAGTGCCGTACTTACTCCTTTCTTGAATTCCACTGCCTCTTCGAACCATTCCTCGCTCCGGATCACAGTCTTTGCATTACTATTTTCTGCTTCAAAGAATTTTCTTGTGAATTCCTCAACAACGTCAGGATCAAACCACTTGCAGGAGAATACATCTATGAATACGCTGTTCGAAGCATTAGCGAAGTGCCCTGAGATGAGCGAAGTCTCGATGAGCTGGGTCATGGAAAAGCCGGAAACTCTTTCTTCCTCGCCGAAATTAACAACAACCGTCTCGCCATATCTCTTCATCCCGATCAGATCGCAAAGCTCTCGGACATATTTTTTGATTGCCTCGGCATCTCTTATGGTGGCAGGATTGCATTTCTTGAGATTGATGCTCGTAGTCAGGCCCCAAGCTCCCCGCTCGTGGAAACGTTTCTTGAGCTGATCCTTTACTGTTTCAAATTCTCCCATTTTCCATTCCTGATTTTCAGAATGAGATCAAGCTTGATTTTAATTTAAACTTTTCGGAAAGTTGGGCAGGCACGAAAATTTATAAAACTCTCCCACTAAAGTAAAAGATAAAGAGAAGGAAAGGAGAAACATGTTCGGATTTTTGAGGGAGAAGATAAAGAGCGCTGTAACAGCCATAAAAAACGCAGTTGTCAAGCAGAAAGAAGAGGAAGTCAAGGAAGAGATCCAAGAGGTCGAGACCAAGATCGAGGAAGGAGAGGTGCAGGAAGAGAGGAAAGAGAGCCTCATCGAAAAGATAAAGAAAAAGCTCACAACATTCACACTCAGCGAAGCTGATTTCGAGAGGGTATTCTGGGAGCTTGAGAAAGTGCTTCTGGAGAACAATGTTGCCGTAAGCACCATAGAGAAGATCCACAAGGATTTGAGAAAAAAGCTCGTTGGCCAGAGCATCAAGCGCGGAGAGCTTGAACAGGAAATCAAAAAGACCCTGAAGCGCACCCTGGAAGAAATCCTTCTCGAGCCCTTTGATCTCATAGAAAGAATCAAGAAAGAGAGCAAGGATGGCCCCTATGTCATCGTATTCTTCGGCATCAACGGAAGCGGAAAGACAACAACAATCGCAAAGGTTGCACACATGCTCCAGAAGCACAAAATTTCATGCATTCTTGCCGCGGGCGACACTTTCAGGGCAGCAAGCATTGAACAGCTCAGCGAGCATGCAAACAAGCTCGGAATAGAGATAGTGAAAAACAAGTATGGATCTGATCCAGCGGCAGTCGCATTCGATGCGATCGCTCATGCAAAAGCAAGAAACATCAAAGCAGTCCTTATCGACACAGCAGGAAGGATGCATTCCAACGTAAACCTGATGGAAGAGATGAAAAAGATATGCAAAGTCGCAAAGCCGAACATGAGAATCTTCATCGGCGAAGCGATCACTGGAAATGATGCAGTCGAGCAGGCAAGAGAATTCGACAGCAAGGCAGGAATCGATGCCATAATCCTCACAAAGGCAGATGTGGATGAAAAGGGCGGAGCAAGCATTAGCATCGGCCAGGTCACAGGAAAGCCAATCCTTTACCTAGGCATGGGCCAGAACATGGATGACCTAGAGCCCTTCAAGAAAGAGAGGATCATCAAGAGTGTCGGGTTGTGATCAATGCTTAGCTAATTCTCTGAGCAATTTTCTATCTTCAATGAGCACAATTTTCCTGGCCATCTTCAAAAGCCTAAAAAGTTCCCTCTCTGATTTTGGCCTTCGGATTACTTTAAGCGGCTGAACATCTGGCCTTACAAAATTAATTTTCTTTCTCGGTTTCATCTTCTTTGAGTATAAGTTCAAGGAGAACTGATTTTAAATATGTGGCTATGTTCTTTCCAGCCGCGGGTTCTGAGTTCTTCTCTATCCATTCTTTGATATCCTTGAACGTAACTCTGCTGTTGTATTTTGAAATCTCTAGGACGAATGGAAGGGCATCCCTATATTCTAGGATTATATGCCTGCCCCAAATCATCATGAAAACCTTAGCCATGATGAATGCTGTCCTTTTATTGCCGTCTACGAAGTGATGCTTCTTGGCCAACTCAGAAAATATGAATGCGCCGATTGCGGGAACATCTTGGTAATTTTTAGCCATATAACTGGCAATTGCGTACGTGGAGAAGTAAATTCCCCCATCATCCCTAACTCCGAGCTCACCACCGCTTGTCTTGATTACCTCGTTATGGGTCACGAGTATGAACTCCTTTAACTCCTGAACATATTGTGCCGAAATCCTTTTTCTTGGTTTATCCCAATAAGGGCTCTTGCATCTCGGGCAAAATTTTGGGTTCACCTTACCCCTCCGCTTCCAAGAATGATTGCACCTAACACAAGTTAGCACTATGGTATCATTTATCATAATATATGACTATATTTAATAATATATAAACTTTTCTAAATGCCTTAACTTTTATAAACAATAATTCCCCTAGAAAGAAGTACGGAAAAATGATTCTCGAATCCCTTGGAGACAAGCTCAAGGCAGCACTCAAAAAGGTAGCGAGCGCTGTCTTCATAGACACAAGAGTCATAGATGACCTTGTCAAGGAACTCCAGAGAGCTCTCTTGGAGGCAGATGTCGATGTCGAGCTTGTATTCGAAATCAGCGAAAGGATAAAGGAGAAGGCAAAAGAAGAGCCAAGGCCAGGAATCAGCAAGAAGGAACAGCTCATAAAGATCGTGCATGACGAGCTTATATCGCTCTTAGGAAAAGGAAGGGAGATCCAAGTCAAGGACAAGCCTCTAAAAATCATGTTCGTGGGACTCTATGGAGTAGGAAAAACCACAAGCATCAGCAAGGTTGCCCTATATTACTCAAAGCGAGGATACAAAGTATGCATGCTAGGATTGGACACCCATCGCCCCGCAGCACGAGATCAGCTCGAGCAGCTCGGAGAGAAAGTGAAAGTTCCGGTCTTTGTGGACAAGCAGGAAAAAGATCCAAGAAAAATATGGCAGAAGTTCGAGCAGGAAGCAAAGAGATTTGATGTAATCCTCATAGACACAGCAGGAAGACATAGTCTTGACGCAGAATTGGAAAAAGAAATCCGCGAATTAAAGGAAAAGATAAGGCCTCAAGAAGTGATTCTCACTCTTTCATCAGATATCGGCCAAGCCGCAAGGAAAGTTGTAGAAGGATTCCACAAGGCATGCGGAACAACTGGAATCTTCCTCACAAAGATGGATGGAACAGCAAAAGCTGGAGGAGCGCTTGCAGCGGCAAGCATAACTAAGGCTCCTGTCCTTTTCATCGGAACAGGAGAGAAGCCTCAAGACATTGAAACTTTCGATACCACATCTTTCATCTCCAGACTTCTGGGCATGGGCGACTTGCAGGCCCTTCTCGAAAAGGCAAAGATTAGCATAGATGAGAAAGATGCAAAAAAACTTGAGCAAAGATTAGAGGAAGGCAAGTTCACGCTAGATGATCTATATGAGCAACTGAAGGCGATGAGAAAGATGGGCCCGCTTAGCAAGATCACAGAGATGATTCCCGGATTCTCCAACATGAAGCTTCCATCAGATATGATGCAAGTCCAGGAAAGCAAGCTAAAAAGATGGGGTCATGCGATGGAAAGCATGACCAAGAAAGAGAAAGAGAATCCAGATACTATCACCGGCGAGCGCATAGCAAGGATAAGCAAGGGAAGCGCAGTTCCAACAAGCGAGATCAGGGAAATGCTGAAGCAGTACAAGATGGTGAAGGGATTCTTCGGCATGAGCAAGGGCAAGACCATGAGCCAGAAAGATCTTCAGAAGATTGCGAGGAAGATGGGCGCAAGGGGAGGATTCTAGGACATAAGAAAGTTTAAATAACCCAACTAATTCTAACTAAGATAGACTAATCTTAAATAAGTAAAATGCCAAAAGCAATTGTAGAACTAGATGAGAAGGCGAACAGAATCGTCAACATAGTGAAAGCTAAGTATGGACTTAAGGACAAGGGTGAGGCTATCAACAAGATAGCGGAAGCATATGGCGAGGACCTGCTTGAGCCGGCCCTTAGGCCAGAATGGATAGAGAAGATGAAAAAAGTAGCTAAACAGAAGGCTATAAGAGTTGACGATTTTGAGGCCCGGTATCTTGGAAAGAAGAGGTAAATATGTATTCTCTCGAAGTAAAGCCACATGCCGACAAGATATTCAAAAAGATGGCAAAAAGGGATAGGGCTAGACTTGAACAGATAAATAAGAAGATATTAGAGATAAGAGAAAATCCATACCACTATAAGCCGCTAAGAGCGCCGATGCAGAATCAGAGAGAAGTACATTTTGGCAGCTTCGTTCTTACCTATTCCATTAATGAAATCAAAAAGCTAGTCACGATAGAGGACTATGACCACCATGATAAGATCTTTGTTAAGTGATTTTGAAGGGCAGAAGATTGCGCGGAAGATGGGCGCGCGGGGGATGTAGAATGGTAGAAACGACAACGATAATATTTTTAGTAGTCCTCTTAATTGGTTTAGCGATTGCATTCTACATAGGCCAAAGGACGGGGGCTTACAGAAAGCACAAAGAATGGGAAGAAGCCCTGCCAGAGCATAGGAAAGATGCTATTTTGAAGTCAAGGGCAGTCTTAGGCGGCCAGTTTTCGGAACAGTTAGCACCTTTCTTGCCTGACTTTAAGTATCTCCCTTCAGAATGCAGATTTGTTGGAAAGCCAGTGGATTTAATAGTTTTTAAGGGGATGGATGAAAAAGATATCAGCGAAGTGATATTTGTTGAGATCAAGAGTGGGAATGCTAAATTATCCCCTCATGAAAGGAAGCTTAAAGAAACAATAGATAAGAAGAAAGTCCGATGGGAAGAGTATAGAACACCTGAAGATCTGACTAAGAGGGGGAATGTTGATTTTGATAAGTTGTAGGGAGTATAGCGAGCCCGAAGGGCGAGCGCGGGGATTCAAGTAGTAACAGCAATTATTTATACTTCTACCCACTATCGCAGACGCTTCCAAGGCGTTCGCTCCACAAAATGGCAAAAAAAGACTTCGTCACCCTCCTAAACTCTACTAGCTTAGGCAAAGAAGATAAAGAGGCTATTCTTTTCCTCCTAGATTTCCTAGATAATAAGCACATCAAGGACCTATCTAGTAAAAGCTTTATCTTCTCGGGCTCGCCCGGAGTGGGCAAGACACATCTTATAGAGAAACTGCTTGAAACTACAAAGATGCCAATCCTCTTTCTCGGCAGTTACAGCCTACCGGGAAAAGATGTTAAGAAGGTAAAAACCCTCAAGGCCATGCTCGCTGCGCTTGAAAGGAATGGTGATTGCATAGCCTTCATAGATGACTTTGAAAACGCAGTCAAACTTGATGATATTGGTGAAATCAGCGATTCCGAAAAGAAGGCGTTTATGGCTATTCTAGAACAAATCAAGAGGTGCAAAGAGAAAAAAGTCTTATTAATCACCCTAAACAACATACACTTTGTTTCCGAAGTCCATTTTGACAGGGTGGAGGTGAAAATTGAATTTGATCTGCCTTCAGAGAAGAATAAGGAGGAATTCCTGGAGAAGATGTATGGGAAGTATGTCAACAGAAAGCTTATCAGCTTCCTTGCTAGAAACAGTGTAGGTTATAATTTCAGAGATCTCCCGGAAGTTATAAAACTTGCTTATAGGGAAGGTAGATGCAAAATAAATAAGGGCAGTTTAAAGAAGGCTCTTTCAACATACAAGCCATCGAGCTTGCAGAGGTTTAAGGTATTGAATGGCCTGAAGGTGAACTTTAAGGATGTGATTGGAAATGAAGAGATAAAACAGAAGCTAAGATTCCTTAAGACGTATCTAAAGAAAAAAGATTTGCTAAAGAAAAGAGGAGTGAAGGGAGCTAACCTGCTTATCTTTTCAGGGCCTTCTGGAACGGGCAAGACTTATATGGCAAAGGCACTTGCGGGCGAACTTGGTCTGCCCCTGATAAACATCAGTCCAGAAAGAGTATTTTCCGGCGAAGTATTAACCAGCCTTCATGAGATAGCAAGCATTAGCAGAAGATTCCGAAACTGTATAATTTTCCTAGATGAGGCAGATAAGGTGATTGGTAGGGGGATATCAGAAGAGGATGGCCCTATGCTCGCAAAGATTGAATCTGAATTGGATGGAATAAATGCAAATGCAGAGGCGATAATAATCTTGGCCATGAACACAGCCGAGAGATTTGGAGATGCCATCCATGATAGGTTCACAACACTTCAATTCAGCCAACCAAACCTGGAAGAAAGGAGAGCCTTCCTTGAGAAGAAGGCGAGAGAGAGCGGAATTAACTTGAAAACGAGCCTGGACCATGTTGCAGGCATTACCGAAGGAAAATCCTACAGAGATCTTGAAAAGATATGGAATAACATTGTATTTAAGGTAGTGGGAGAAGGAAGGGGGGCCAAAAGTAAGGAAGACCTCACAAAAATTGTCGAGGACACGATTGCCATCATAGGGATGCAAAACAGTGGCAGGCGGGACCATCTCAGGATGATTGGGTAAAATATCCCAAGATATTTATATCCAAACAGCATCAGGGAAGTACGGAAAAATGGCGAAGAAAGTCAAAGATAAGGAACCTGTATTCATCAGAAAGATAAAGAACAAAGCAGTAAGAGACAAAGTTATGAACACGATCAAATTTCCGCGACTGGTCAGCTTGGATTCTTCAGACATGAAGTATATTCTAGGAAAAGCCAAGAGCACAAGCATAGTATCGATAAAGGCCAGTCCAGAAAAGATTGTGAAAATCCTAGGTCAAAAGCTCAAGAAAAGAGGAGAGGTCAAGGGTGCCATTTTACTTCTAGAGGGAGGAACTTCAATGCGCTTGGAGGAGTTAAGCTATATTACCGGTTCTGTATGCAAAAGGCTGGGGCCAGAAACCAACGTCATATGGGGCGCAGGAATAAATGGGTCAATGGGTAAGGAAATTTCTGTGGATATGATCTTGGCAGGGTGAGGATCTTTCTAATTCTCAATCCCAGACCCAACACAACTCCACCAAAAACCTTAAATATGGTGATAATGCCATAATACTATGGCAAAAAATAAGAAGTACAGAAATGGTATGTCAGACTTTAGTCCAAAAGAAAAGCTGTTAAAATACCTAATAGAGAATAAAGAACCCGTCTCTATAATGCAGGCCTCTGGAGCAATTGTCGTTGACTACAAGAACACTTACAATATTGTAAACGAACTTCAATCAAGTGGAATAATCACTAAGGGACGTATAGGCAATACAAATCCTATCCGGATGAATTTTTTTCCGAACCGGGAGATTTATTCTGTTGAAGAAAAGAGAACAAAAAAATTTTTATCGAAAAATCCAGAACTGAAAGTATTAAAAAATTATATTGAAGGACTGAACTATCCTTTTTTAATCGTGCTGGTTTTTGGTTCTTACGCCAAAAATACTAAAACAGAAAATTCAGATATAGATATTTGCATAATTTCAGACAGCAAGGAAAAAGAAAAGGTGTTGAGAGATAGATTAAATTTGCTGTCTTTAAAGCTGGAAATTCATGAATTTACTACAAAAGAATTTATCTCTATGATAGAAAAAACACAAAATAACCTTGGCCATGAAATAGTTAAAAGTAATATTATACTCTATGGAATAGAGAACTACTATAACCTTATCTCAAAATGGATGAAAAAAGAATAAAACGGGCAGAAAGCAATTTTAAGAATTATCTGGATGAAGGCAAGATAAAAAAGACCGGTAGATTTGATAATTTGATTTATGAAACTTACTTGAGAAATGCAAGGGAAAGCTTAAATGTAACCAATCAGTTATTTCAGAATAAAACTTCTTCTTTGTGGGTTGTTGTGACAAGCTACTACTCTATGTTTTACATGGCTTGTGCATATCTCTATAAATTAGGATACAAGCCGGGAGAAGAAATAGTCCATCAAGTAGTAAACGAGTCCTTAATTGTTCAGGGAAGGCATAAGATAAAGAACCATATTCTGGAAAACTATAATGAAGAGAAGGAGAAAGCATCGATGATTGTAGACAATTACCTAGATAATTACGAAAGGGAAAGGTCCAAAAGAGCGCGCTTCCAATATCAAACAACGGAAGAAATAAAAGAGAACAAAGCTAAAACCTCCATAAGCAGGGCGAAGGAATTTTTAACACTTATCGAGGGAATATTACAAAAATGAGAAAACCAACACCCAAACCCGTCTCAAGAAAAGCAGAGCACACATACAAGCTCTCCCCCTCAAGCATAAACCTGATGCTCGAATGCCCAAGATGCCCCTACAAAAAACTTATAAAGCGGTAAAAAGTGATAGTATCAGAATGTTCCCCAGTGATCCTACGGGGTCGCTGGATGATTATATTTTTAGATTTCTTACTAAGCATATAATCTCGAAAGGGGGCTTTGATATATGGAAGAAACTCTAGTGTTTATAGATGAAGGGTTTTTAGACAAGCTAACTAAGCTTTTTGGCGAGGGGGAACGGATAAAGTTTGATAAGTTTGATTTTGCAAAGAGAATCGCAAAAAAACAAGGACTGATTTGTAAGCATTTGTTTTACTATACCTGCCCGCCTTTTCAGTCTGCTACTCCAACTGAAGAGGAAATGAAAAGGAAGAAAGGTTACGATAGGTTTACGTTTGTTTTATCAAAAAATAAAGATATAACTATAAGGGAAGGACGAGTTCAAAAAATAATTAATAAAAATGGCGAGATGGAATTCAGACAAAAAGGTGTTGATACACTATTAACTATTGATTTAAGCCATATGAAAGAAGACTACCCTAATGTTAAGAAAATAATCTTAGTTTCTTCTGATACTGATTTTTGCCCTATCATTAAAGATATAAAAGAAAGGAACAAGGTTGAGGTTATCCTGTATACTTATTTTGATAGAGAAAGGAGATCAAAATTCTCTCTGTCAAATGAGCTGATTTCCTGCTGTTCAAAATATACTAAACTTATAAAAGACGATTTTATTTCTTCTCCAATACAAAAAAGAAAAGAGGATATAAAATAAAATGCCCAAACTCAAACCAGCCCCAAAACAACCCAAAAAAGAGCAAGAATACAAGCTCTCCCCCTCAAGCCTGAATCTCATGCAGGAATGCGAGCGATGCTTCTGGCTCAAGCTCGTCAAAAAGATCAGCAGGCCCGACACAGCCTTCCCAAGTTTGCCAGCAGGCATGGACAAGATCCTGAAGCAGCACTTCGACAAGTTCGCAGGAAGAGGAGAGCTTCCGCCGGAGATAAGAGAGTACGGCCTGGGAAATGGGTACAAACTTTTCAATGATAAAGCGAAGCTGGACATCTGGAGAAATGCGCTGAAAGGAATCCAGTACAAGGACAAAACTTCAGGAATTCTTTTAAGGGGAGCAGTGGACAACCTTCTAGAAAAAGGAAAGAAGCTCATAGTTCTGGACTACAAGACAAGGGGATATCCATTAAAGGAAGACACGCATGAGCATTACCAGCTCCAGATGGATGTCTACAATTTTCTCCTGCGGAAGAATGGCTACCAGACAGAGGATTATTCTTACCTTTTATTTTATTATCCCAGAGAGGTTGCAGAGTCAGGGGAAGTTTTGTTTGATACAAAGCTTATCAAGATGCCCACGAGTGCGGAGAGAGCAGGAAAGATTTTCGAGAGGGCGATGGGGATAGTAAACATGCCAACCTCGCCAAAGCCAAGCAATGAGTGCAAGTTCTGCTCTTATGTCAGTAAGAGGGCTGTAAAGTCAGAATCAGGGGAATGATTTTAATATTCTATTATCTAAGGAAGGATCGCTATGGGATGGAACTTATATGAAGAAGGCAGACTCTTACCGCCACTAAAATTCTCTAATGGTAAGACGCAGGAAGATGTCGTCAATGAAGTCTTGGCAGCAATAAAAGAAGGCCATAAGGTAATATTCATCAAAGGCGTCTGCGGAACCGGAAAATCAGCTATCGCCCTGAACATCATAAATGAGCTGGGAAGAGGGAGTATTGTAGTTCCTGTGAAGGCCCTGCAGAACCAGTATACGAATGACTACACCAACAAGTTATATCTGCTCAAGAATTGTGCGGGGCTCGAAGAGGAGAGCACGAAGCTGGCCGGGAGCGAGGGCGCGGGGGGCGAGGCACGGAGCGCGGGGCAGGGAGCCCAGGACTCGGAGCAGGGGGGCGCGGAGCGCTTAAAGATAAGAACAATAATGGGGAGGGGCAACTTCAAATGCGCTTATGGAAACTGCCCGGCAAATGACAAGAAGCTGCCGTGCACAATTGAATTCAAGAAGGAAAATCTAGGGCTACTGCAAAAATATCTGCAGGAGAATAAGCTGATTCCGGAAAAAGAGAAGGGCATCTTTAGGGAGCTTTATCTTGAAGCTCTTGGCAGATTCAGCGTTGCAGCGGCAAGCCCTTACTGGAGCCCATTACTCCCCCATGACATCTCTGAAAAGTTCAGAGAAACCGGGAAATGCAAAGTTCTGAGCTATGATTCAATCTCAAAACAAAAATACTTCTTGCACCTAAGAGAGCCAGGCTGCGGCTTTTACGCGCAATACACAGCATACGCAGAGGCCGACGCCATAATCTTCAACAGTGCGATGTACGAGATTGAGAATGCGATCGGAAGAAAGCCGGTAACAGATGTTGAGATCATCGATGAATGTGACAAGTTTCTGGACGATTTAGGAAATGAGAGAGAGATGAACCTTGATTTGCTTTCGCTCAGGCTTTCTCAGCTAACAAGCTTGTCGAGAGAAGCGGGCTTGAGAGAAGAGCTGATGGAATTTAACGATCTTGTTTTGGACGCAAAGGAGGAAGCGACTGAGAAGAGGGGGAAAATCATCCTTCTGAAAGAGAGCCGGATGCTGAAAGTGATAAAGGGGCTTGTAGAAAATGAGACATTACAGAGCTTTGATGAGCTTGAGAGAGCAGTTGAAATCGCCTCGACGTTTGAACCTTTTATGAGCGAAGCATACATCAGCTACAGCAGAGATGAAGATGAGCACACAATTGCAAGCATTGTGACAATCAATCTGGAAAAGCGCCTTAAGGAACTTCTCGACAAAAACAAAGTTTTTGTGATGATGTCCGGCACCATCCACAGCGAAGAAGTCTTGCGGGAAGTTTTTGGGATAAAAGACTACAAGATAATAGAAGCAGAAACAAGAGCTCCGGGAACAGTCATCGAAGGAAGAAGCGGGAGGGAAAGAAATTTCAGGTTTAAAGCGCTTGCAGAGAAAACTCTTACAAGAGAGGAGTATCTGCTTGCATTAAACGAGTGCATCAAGAGAGCCAAGGCGCCAGCACTTGTGCAGATAACCAGCATGAAGGACCTGCCGACAGAAGCCGAGAAAAAGAGAATGGAGCTTGCGATAAAGAGCAGAGAGGAGTTTCAGGAAGAGCGGGAGAATTTTAAGATGGGAGAACTTCTTGAAAAGTTCAAGGAAGGAAAGATAAGCATCCTTTATGGCACGACATATAACAGGGGCGTTGATCTTCCAGGAGAGATGTGCAATAGCATAATCCTCACGAAGTATCCTTTTCCGGCAAAAAGTTCCCTGTTCTGGAAGATCTTCGAGCGGCAAGACAAGGAAAAATTCAGGAAGTTCTATCTGGATACAGCGAGGAGGGAGTTCTTGCAGAGGATTTACAGGGGCCTTAGAAGCCAGAATGACAGGATCATGCTGCTGAGCCCGGATTTGGCGTGTTTCGCGGGAAGGGTGTAGCGAGCCCGAAGGGCGAGCGGTGCTGGGGGGCGGGGAAATGAGATCCAGACGAAGGATAAACGCAGAAAAGTATACTTCTTCAAGCAACTCTTGACAGGCACGCAAGCAGGACAGGCAGAAAGCTTTAAATACTATTATCACTATAGTGATAGTATGGAAATCGGATTATTAAACCCACATGTGATCAAGATTTTAACCTCTGCGAGAAAGGAGGATACCATAATCGGGATTTCCAAAAGAATTAATTTGTCGTACGGCTGGACCAACAAATGGGTTAATGAATTAATTAAAGAAGGTGTTTTTAAGGAAAAATGGAGGGGAATAATCTTGCAGGAAGATAATAAAACTTACCAAAAAATATTAAAATTCATCAAAGACATCAAAGATGTAAGGTTCTACTATTCTGTTTTGAATTTGTTTGGAATAGAGTATTGTTTTACAAAAACAGATGCCGTCTACGTATGGACAGAGGGAAGATACAATATAGCCCGCTATAAGAGATTTTATCCGATTTTTATTAAGATAAATGAAAGCGACTACCCGATTTTCTTAGAATACTGCAGAAAATTAGGCTTAAGCATCAATTCAAAAGAGGGAATTTTTTATTCTCCGGAAGTCTTGAAGAGGGTTAAAGCTGTAAAAAGGCATGGTTTTTTTGTAGAGCCATTGGATGAAACAATAAAATTCATGCAAAAGAATATCTATAATTTCCAGCCGGCATTAGAAATGATCCAGGAAACTTCCGGCAGAAAATTGGGAATAAAATATAGGGAAGCATCTTAAGGAGAATGATGGATTTGCTAAAAAGGGAAAACCAGATTTTTGATATTCTGCAGAAATTTAATGACAAAGAATTAGAATTCGTTGTTGTGGGAGGCTATGCGGTATCAGCGTTCAAGCATAGATTTTCAGTTGATGCAGATGTTGTTATTAAAGACTCTTCTCTTGAAAGATTTAAAACTCTCCTGGAAAAAGAGGGATTCAAAGAAGCATTTGGCAAGGAGCTAACCGGCATCTACTCCCCTGAATTTAAGAGGTATGAGAAAGATAAGGTATTTGTGGATTTGATGGTCAACGCTTTAGTGTCGAGAACAACGGATGCTGCTTGGAGCTTTGATCTTTTGCATAAAAATTCTGTAAAAAGGAAGATAATTGGTATAGAAAAAGAAGTTACGGCTAGCGTTCCAATAAAAGAGCTTTTAATAGCCTTTAAAATTCATTCTGGCAGGCTTACTGATTTTAGGGACGTGGCAGCATTGGCCAAAGATATTGACCTAGAGAAGGTAAGTGCATTCTTGTTCAGGGGGGATATCAAGGCCATTAATATAAATCTGAAAAAGTTAAACACAACAGTCCATGATAAAAACTTTGTCGACTCATTTAAGGGAGTCTTTATTGAAAAGAAGTTTGATATTGATTTCAGTCAAGTCGAGAAGATAAGCAAGATGAAGGTGCCTGAAGGCTTGCGGAGGGCTTAGGGCGCGGGGGGCGGGGAGCGAGCCCGAAGGGCGAGCGCGGGGGGAAGGAGCCAGAATTACAATCAAAGGAAAATGCTCCAGTAGCCTTGAACCATTTGGTCTGCAATAAAGCCCACAAGTCTTTCATAATCTTCCTCCCTCGCTTGAGTCAATCCACCTCTATCAGCCTCTCCAAGCCCTGCCAGATAATTCCTTCTATCTCTTGTTTTGATGACCAGCGGCGGATAATCATTTCTGAGCAGTATATAATTCAAAAGCATTCTTCCAGTCCTTCCATTGCCATCCATGAATGGGTGTATCTTCTCAAATTTGTGATGAAAAATTGAGGCGAGGGCAAGCGGATGAAACTTCGCTTTATTGTCATCATACCATCTTAATAATAAGTCCATATCTGTTCTAACATATGGAAATGGCGTTGCTTTGAAATTTGCTTTGAGCACGCGGACATCAGAGGTTCTATAGCCGACTCTTGGGTCAATGTTCTCCATCAGGTTTTTATGAATCCCGATGATAAAGTTATGGCTTAACTCTTCCTTGTCTTTAAGCAATGAGAGAAAAACTTTCCTGGTATTTTGGATATCATAGATTTCTCTAAGACTTTTGTTCTTGGGAGTCAGGCCCTCTTCCAGTAGGTTTCTTGCTTCAGCTAGTTTGATGGTATTTCCTTCTATGGCGGTTGTGTTGTAAGCAAATTCAATGATGAAGTTTCTTAATGTCTCCTCTTTAGTCAGGGATTGCTGCCTTTTGAATTCTGAATTATAATGCAGTTTGCAGGCCTCTATTTCTGCCAATCTTCCCCCAAGAAGCGGATCCATTTTGAGCTTTAATTTTTTGGCTTTCTCAAGATACTTATTCGACTCTAAGAAATTGTGTATACTCCTATAGGCCTTTCTTATCTGGGGGGAGTATTTGTTAGGTTTCTCTAAGGAATTTTTTACTTCGTCTAAAGTGCTTCCTAAGTAAGCAATGTCCTTAACTATTACCTTATCCCCTTTTCTTTTGGAGGCGCGCAAGTAATAATAGGTTCTCTCTCCCGCCTTCTTCTTATAGATGTATACCATCCCATTATCATCCCATTAGGGTATATAAATCTTACCCTCTACAAAAAGATTAAAGGATGTAAGGGGTAGTGCACGAGCAGAAGATCGCGAGGAAGATGGGCGCGGGGAGCGAGCCCGAGGGGCGAGCGGGGGGGAAGGGGAAGATAGAAGGGGAGCATGAAGCAAAAATCAAAATCTCGAAACAAGTCTGCTTCATGCAATTTTTTATACTAATCCTATAACGAAGCAAAGTTTCTAAATATAGAAAGAAGTACAAAAATTCCAACTATCACACCACCGATAATGGCGAGAGTTGTTCCAAGGGCCACTAAAGCCGGAAACCCTTGTGTAGTCCCAAAGAAATAAAAGAATAGTCCTACAAAAAGAACTCCTGCACTTGCGCTTCCTATCTTAAAATCAATTGCCATGCTTATCCTCCCGGTTTGTCTTTAGTAACTAAAATCTAGATAATTCTTTTTAGGTAAAATTGCTAAAGCATTATCTGAGATCTGGTTGTTGCTAAATGACATTTTTTCTCTATCGTCAAATTCATAGGACACAAGAAACAGCTAAGAGGACGCGCTTTTGCAGCATTCCTCTGCCGCTCTTACGTCCTCTTTTCAACTGATTTATAATAGCATAATTCATTTTTAAAGATTATCGTTACAAAAAATATCTTTTCATATATCATACAACCTGTAGTGGTAGATAAGAGGTAAATTTTTAAGGGTTGGAGCCTTGGGAGGGGCATGGCCACAAAAGAAGAGGCGAAAGAGAGGATTAAGGTGCTGGTTGAAGAGTTCAGGGCGGATTATCAAAGGCATAGAGAAGAGCTAGAATCTAATACTGAAACTAAATTGGTGGAGCCACTATTCGAGGCCTTAGGATGGTCAAAAAAAGATTTTGTTAAGCAAGAAGTAGCCCATAGGGAGGGCAAAAGAGGCCATGCGGATTATGCGTTTAAGATCGGAGATAAAACTGTTTTCTTCTTGGAAGCTAAAAGAGTAGGAGTACCTTTAGAAAAAGAAGCGGATAAACAAGTGATTTCTTACGCCCTCTCGAAAAGAATTCCCTTCGCTGTTTCCACAAATTTTGAGCAGCTAAAAGTCTTTTGTGTCGAACAGGAAGATGCAATAAAAAATGTATTTCGTACATTTAGGAATCCTGAAGAATATTTAGAGAATTTTCATGACTTATGGTTTCTATCTAAGGAAAGCTTTGAGCAAAACTTAACCTTAAAAAAGGCCGAGAGTGAGAATAGATTGAAAAAAAGAGCGTCTATCGATAAAGAACTACTAGATGATCTAATGCGTGTAAGAAAATTGATAGTGGATGATATCGAGAAAAGATATCCTAAAAAATATGAACCGAATGAGAAGGATGATATCGTTCAAAGAATTTTGGATAGATTAATATTTATAAGAAGAAGTGAGGATATTGGAATTAATCCAGAAAATCTTTTGCTAAAAGAGATAGAGGACTTACCGGGAAATAAAGCCCATCCCAAGCTAAAGGAAATTTTCAGAAAGTATAACGAAGTTTATGATAGCGGACTTTTCCGAATCGGGGTAGACAACGATTGTGACTCAATAGTAATTGATGGAGAGATAATTAAGAAATTAATTCAGTATTTATACGAATCAAAGGGAGGAGATTATGTTTATAACTTCGATTGGATCGATGCAGATGTTCTTGGACAGGTTTATGAACAGTATCTAGGAAGACTTTTACAACAATCTAGATCTGGAAAAGTTAAGTTAAAAGAGGGGCAAGCCCATAGAAAAGAGCAGGGAATTTATTATACTCCAACCCACATTGTAGACTATATTGTTAAGAATACTGTTGGTGAATTGTTAAAAGATAAAAAAATTGATCCGGCGAAGATCAAAATACTAGACCCAGCGTGTGGCAGTGGTTCATTTTTGATAAAGGCGTTTGATTATTTAAATGAACGTTTATCGAAGGGCGAAGAAACTAAACAAAGGAGACTTGATAGCCAAGGAATGTATTCGGTTAAAACAGATATTTTAAAGAAAAATGTTTATGGAGTAGACTTAGACCACAAAGCGATCGAGATAACTAAACTCAATCTCTTACTAAAGGCTGCTGAGAGGGATAGAAAGCTTCCAGAAGAGTTAGATGTGCATATAAAAAGAGGTAATAGCCTCATAGATGACGAATCTGTTGCTGGATTAAACGCATTTAGATGGACAGATGACTTTGAAGGGGGGGGTTTTGATGTTGTTATTGGGAATCCGCCTTGGCTTATGGCTGGTTATCACACGACCCCTAAAGAGATAGATTACCTTCATGGAAAATATGAAAGTGCAAAAGGAAAGTTTGATTTATACTATTGTTTTATAGAAAAGGCGTTGACGTTAATTTCAAATAGGGGTATCTTCGGAATGATAGTCCCTAATAAATTCTTTCATACAAAATCAGCCAAAGGGCTTAGAGAGATCCTTATGAAATCAGGGAAATTGTATAAGATAGTTGACTTCGGTGATGAAAAAGTATTCGGTGATGCTACTAATTATTCAAGCATTTTATTACTTAGACAAGGCAACCATAAAAAAATAACATACACTGAAGTAGATGCTAGGATGAATATAAAAAAGGATATTCAGATTGATGCACAATCTTTGACTTCAGATGGATGGTATTTTGAGGATAAAACGGAAAAATCCTTGTTTAATAAAGTCAATTCAATCGGAACTCCATTAATACAGATTACTAAAAGGTTCGGGACTGGAGCTCAGACGGGGGCAGATAAAGTGTTTCTATTTACGGAAGAGGAGAGAGAAGATTTCGGGACAGAAAGTAAATTATTCTGCAAAATTTTGAGGGGTAGAGATGTTAGAAGATACTCCATATCTAGAATAACGAAACAGGCAATATTCCCCTATAAAGTTGTTAACAACAAATTTCAGATATTTGATGAAGAAGAGATTAAAAAATATAAAAAGGGGTGGCAAACTTTGGAATTAAATAAAAGTAATTTATCTAAGAGAATTTGGTTTGGAAAGAACGCCACACAGCTGTCTGGAAAGTATTATGGTTTTATGTACTTAGATGATCATTCTAATTTCAAAGTACCGCACATACTTACACCCTCCTTAAGCGACAAATCAAATTTTTCTATAGGAACAGGAGATATTTTTGTGACAGGGACTGCAGGCGTAACTTCTGTAATTCTAAAATCTATACCGGAGAGTATTAATTATATTTTAGGTCTGTTGAACTCGAAGCTTATTAGTTTTTATGTAATAAAACGCAGTCCTATATTTCAGGGTGGTTACCATAAGTTTAGCTCAAATTATCTAAAAAAGATCCCCATCAAAAGAATTGATATGAACAAATCATTTGAAATGGAAATTTATAATAGTATCGTTAAAAGAGTAGATAAAATGCTTTCTCTCAACAAACGTCTTAATGAAATTGGCGGCAAAAAAACTGAGGAAAGTGCCAAAATTTGGGAGGCTATCAATAAAAGTGATAAAGAGATAGACCAGCTAGTCTACAAACTCTACGGTCTTACAAAGGAGGAGATAAAGATTGTTGAGGGGAGTGTTGGTAAATAGAATCTAAATCTTAGACGCAGAATCTCTACTTTCCAAGGAAGCGTCAACAACCACTACTTTTATCGATCTACCATCTTTTAATTTCAACTTTTTGTATTCCTCCTCTAAACTTGCAATTCTGACTCCGTCACCTGGAATTTGCTTTAAAACAATATAATATCCAATATCTATATCATCCGCGTCCATATAAGCAGGAAGTTGCTTCTCCAAACCAGGAATAAGCTTGCTATTTCTCGCTAGCTTTATTTCAACATGAATCTTTTTATTATACCCTTTTGACATTTTGAAGTCCACTGGACCTCTCCCTGTTTTACTTTCTGGAGTTATATCAACATCTTTTTCTTTGCAGAGAGTATCTGCTATGCTTAAAAATAATATTTGTGACGCTCTTTCTTTTCTTGGCTTATCATTGTCCTCGAATAATAAAGTATACGCCTCTTTTTTCTCTATGCACTTTTTGAATTGTGTTATTACTGATTCGACAAATCTAACAAAGTCTTCTTTTGTTTCTACAGACAAATCCAATTTCTGCAGGTTTCTTACCAACTTTTCTAAATCTTCTCTAAAACTGTAGATTAAATCTGGATCATGAGAATAGTCATATGGCTTAGCCTTATCTTTTTGTTTTGCTTCTATGTATCTTTTTAATAATTCTCTGACGATCTGCCTGTCTTTTTCAACAGCTTTTCTTAAAGAGCTTACACTCAATCCGGCAGTGAATAACCTTGTTACTTGACTTCTTAATGATTCGTTATCAATACTAAAAATATATTGCTCGAAATCTGCTATTTCGAGATAAGAATTAGCCCTAAGGAAATCTTTTGGTACTAGTATTATTGCCTTGCCATCATAAGGGTTAATAGGCAACTCAACCTTTTTCCTCGCCCATCCAAAATTCAGCGAGAATCCGACATTTCCGATTAGTACTTTCTTTGTAGGTATAGATTTATCCCTACATATCTTAATAGTGTAATCAATTAGTTCTTCTTTAATTATATTTGTTACCATGTCACTTATCCGATCTGGCCCAATTCCGTCCACAAACATGTGGAAGGTACTAAGATAGCTACCAAACTCATCTAATCCTAGATCTATAAAATCTATAACTGCATCAAATACTCTTCTAGAGAACTCGTCCCCCATACCACTACCGGAGGATCCATAAGCCGTATAGCCTAGCTTTGTTTCCCAAGGTTCTTTAAATTTCAGCATTTCCAAAGCATGTAATCTTTCTTTCCCCGATTTACTCTTAGCTAAAGCAACTCTTCTAAATGCTTCACTAATGAACCCCCTTATTTTATCTTTACATCCTTCAAATCCTTCAACTTCTTCCTGAAACACCAGCATAGGATCTATGAAGAGCTTTGTATCAGTATCAAGAATAGGATCAAACCAGCTTTCCTTTTTCGGATTACTTACCTTAAATACCTCTGAAAATAGCATTTAGTTAATAATATAGGGAGTTTTTTAGATTTTTCCATTAAAGCCAAAAATTTCTAAGCCCAATCCAACCGAAAAATCCTATAAAGTCCCGGGGCCTCAAGGCCCAGGCGAAGAAGGGAGAGATAAGGCTGAGGAAAGGATAAAGAAATTTAAGCTTTTGGCTTCTGTCTATTTAATGCTATTGGAAATGGTCTTGGGGGTAATTTTATTCACCTTAATCTTCATTGTAATCGGGTTTTCGTGGAAAAATCTAAGTAACTTTTTCCACGATAATTACTCTTTTTTCGAGTTCTTTTTTATTATACTTTTCTTTATCGAACAGCTAACGTTTGTTATGTTAGTTAATTTTTTCCCAAATCGATCCGAGCTATTTATTAGCATCTTTGCTTTGATAGTTATTACTACAGCATCTCTTCAGAAAATGATGATGGATAGGAAGGATCAAAGATCCTCACAATTAGTGACTAGGTACAAAGACTTGGTTAAACAATCTTATGAGGGGAAAGAAAAGATAGCTAAAGAGCACGAAGACGCTTTAGAGATGATAAGAAGTTTAAAAGAAGGGATTAAAAAATCTAGAAAAGCATAGATAGTTTTTCTGAAATAGCATCCAATTTCTTCTTAATAGATTCCAATTCTTTGTTCGTTGAGAGTACTGTTGCTCCACTAGTTGATAAAAACTCTTCCGCAGCTCTAACTAGTTCACGAGCCTCCTTAGAACTAATTTCTTGCCTTACCATCTTACCTCTCTTTGATAATACAAAAGGTATATATTTATTCCTGTTTAAAAACGTTGCCATCCGAGAAAACCGAAAATCCTATAAAGTCGCGGGTCTTCAAGATAAGACTAGGCTGATAGGGGATGACGATGGCAAGCCATACAGAAACCAAAGTTTATTCTGTCGATGAAATAACTACCCACATAAAAAATCTCTTGGAGAAAGACGTTAATTTACAAAACGTCTTTGTTAAAGGAGAGGTATCAAACTTCAGGAACTCTGATAGTGGGCATATCTACTTTAGCTTAAAAGATGAGACCTCTATCATCGAATGTGCTATGTTTCGGAGAGCTAATAGGAGTTTAGAATTTATACCTGAAAATGGTATTAAAATTATTCTCAAAGGAAGCGTAGACCTGTACAAGCCAAGAGGAAAATACCAGCTAATCGTCGAAGAGCTACATTTAACAGGTGATGGTGAGTTATATTTAAAATTTCTGAAATTAAAATCCAAGCTAGAAAAAGAAGGCCTATTTAAAGAGTCACATAAAAAACTACTGCCAAAATATCCTAAAAGCATAGGTATTGTTACCTCGCCACAGGGGGCTGTAGTTCATGATATCATAAAAGTTGTAAAAAGAAGGTATAGTCATGTTAGAATTGTGATTTATCCATCACTAGTACAGGGGGATAAAGCAAAATACGACCTTGTTAGGGGTATAGAAGTGCTTAATAATCTAAATTTTGAGGTAATAATTCTTGCGAGAGGTGGGGGCTCTTTCGAAGAGATATGGCCTTTTAATGAGGAGATAGTTGCTAGAGCGATCTATAATTCTAAAGCACCAGTAGTATCAGCTATAGGACACGAAACAGACTTTACAATCGCAGATTTTGTGGCAGATAAAAGAGCGCCAACTCCCTCAGTCGCGGCAGAAATTATCGTTCCAGATGAGAAAGAAATCTTAAAAGAGATTATTCACCTAGAAAAACGTCTTTACAAACAAACACAGCAGATTTTTGAGATCAAGAAACAAACCATATGGCACCTTATGAGTCGGCCTATAATCAAAAAACCGTGGACTGTTATCAATACCTATAAGCAAAAACTAGACGAAGAAACAAATCAGCTAAGACAAGCTACAACTGTTTGGATTAAGGCCATAACCGAAGAGCTAAAAGGTATGAATGGGAGGCTGAATGCATTAAGTCCCTACGCGGTATTAGATAGAGGTTATAGTATAACTATGAAAAAAGAAAAGATTATATCAGATATAAAAGATATAAATATAGGAGACGATATTTACACGATCATCAAATCTGGAAAAATAAAATCCGAGGTGCAGAGTAAAAATGGAGAATAAATCATTTGAAGGAGCCCAAAAGAGAATAGAAGAGATAATCGAGGACTTAGAAGAGGGTAATCTCCCACTAAGAGAGAGTATAGATAGATTTAAGGAAGCTGCAGAACTACTCAAATTCTGTGATAAAGAGCTTAAAGAAGTTGAAATGAGCATACAGAAGATAGTTGATAAAGATGGAAAGATTAAGTTTGAAGAATTTGAGTAGGGCGGAGACACCCTCAAGGCAGAGGCAAAGAAGGGAGAGATAAGGATCAGGAGGGGATGAGAATGGTAGTACAAATTGATTATAATGTGCGATGGGAAAAATTAGGAAGAGCAGAGTAATTGGTCTCGCCATACTTATTATTTGGTCGGTCATTGTGTTTTATTTTGGGAACTTTTTAGAGGATAGTTACTTTGTTAAAGAAACAAACGTATTCAATAAATTGTTTGGTGTTGAGAAAGTAGACCTGGATATTAACCTTGATCCAAACATAGAAAATAATATTACAATTATTACGGGAGAGATAACCAATGTCGGAGATAAGGAAATTGAACAGCCGTATATATTATTTTCATTTTGTGGATTACCTATAGAAAAGGCCGGATTTGATTATCAAAATCTATTATTGGGAGAAAAGAGGGAATTTAAAATGGAAATAGAAGAGATAAAACTAAATAAAACGTGTTCCACTTATACAAAACCCGTAAAAACACAGATCTATAGAAGTGAAGATTTTTCGCAATGCTTTCTTGAAGTCGAAGAAGGTGTCTCAAACGTATGCCAATATTGTAAAGCAACATTTGAGATTTATGGAAACAGTAAATTAATACAAAAAGAAGTTGTTTGGTATCCCTACTATAACGGAATTTTAGATGTCCGAAAGGTTCTAAATTGGATGTTTAGTAGAGATATATCACGGCTGAGAATAAGCTTGAAAAATGGTCCAAATATGACATGTTCCTCTTTACCAACCACCGTAGACAAGTCTTCTTTGGTTCGTGTTGAGCCAGTAGAGTTTACCCTATCTGATATGAAAACTGCATGTATTAGGGGAGACGACGTCGAATGGTGTATGGGAAATTTTTATAAGAAATAAAGGAGAGCGCGGAGAGATGAAAGAAAAGACTATCTTTTTACTAGGAACTTTTCACTCATTCAAGAAATACAAAGAGAAAGTCAGAAAGGTAACTAAAGAAAATAACTTCTCCGGGTTTTTTAGTGAGGGTGTAGATAGCAAAAAACTTATAACCAAGAATAATCTTACAAAAGAGCCTTTTCTTATTCTACCAATATACTCCTTTCTAAAGATATTACAATCAAGGGGAACAGAGTTCGACGAATTGCAGAAAATTTCTTTGAAGAGAAAAATCTCTATTTATGGACTTGATGAAAACATTAAGTCAATTTTAGATAGATTCCATAAACAGTACAATTACTTTATTTATGCTTTTATTTTTTTCTTGATGCTAATTATTGTTGATATAGGCCAAAGCATAATCAATCTTGTTTTTTCGTTTGTTTTTTCGTCAATATTATACTTTGGCTATTTTATTATTATCACCAGTAAGATTCGTGAACGAATATGGATTAAGAGAATAGTTAGAATCTCTAAATACAAAAGAAAGGGAAATTTCCTATTAGTCGCCGGCAAGTTTCATATAAATAGAGTCAAAAAGGAACTCATAAAAAGGGGATTTTCTGTGGAAGTGGCCTAAATTTTAGTTTTCCTCCCCGAAAGAAGAGCCCACCACTCATCCATTACCTTAAAGTAATTATAAGGCGGGCTTTAGTTATGCAAATAAGTTAGTTAAAAATTTCTGGGGGCACGAAGGATTGAAGTAATATCTATAAAGTCGTTTTGTTTGATTCTTTAATGGGACATTTACATAGTTTTAGACAAGGATGGCAGAGTGAAAATTTAGCTAGATTTTTATTATCAAAAGTTTCATTTATCTCAAAACCATCAACAATATCGGATGATTTGGGTTCAGATTTTTTATGCACATTGTTTAAGATTGAAAAGAACGAACTGCACCCCAGTAGTTCTTTTGCCATCCAAATCAAGAGTGAAGGGAGTAAGATAGATATTACAAATAAAATGTCTTATTTGGAGAATCTAGAAATACCTTTTTTCGTAGGGGTAGTTGATAAAAAGAACTTAAGAGCTACAATCTACGCTGGAGAATATCTATGTGATTATTTTTCAAGTTCCGAAGATGTAGGTGTTAAAAAAAGGTGTATCAAGCTCGTTGAGAATAGGAAAGAACCACTAAAAATGTTTGAAAAAAGTAAGAAAGGAGATGAAGTCTCCATATTATTTCCAAGAGTTTTAGAAATTGACGCTAAATACGATTATTCTAAAGAGCCTGATAAAGTTAAAGACTTGTTCTCCATTTGTAGATTAATGCAGGAGAACATATCCTCGAAGACATCACACGAATACACCTTTAAGAGATTCAATAGTAATTATGTGTGGATTTATACTGGGCCTACATCAATTAGGCACTCTCAAGAGAATTTCTTAAAAAGACTTGCGGAGGTTTTCCATAACTTAAAATGGGCGATTAATATCAATCCTTCTTATAAAGATGTAGTTAAAAACCAATTTGAAATTTATAAAAGACTCTACTTAGATTTGTCTAAGTTATACGGTGTTATGCCCGAATATGTGTCTAAAGGGTTTAACGAATTAGATAAATTATTCCAGGGTTAAGCAAAGTCCATCCACTTAACCCTTCTCCCGCGCAAACCCTTAAATCTCTTTCTCCCCAAAGGAGAGAAAGCCTAAACAGCCAAGATGAAGAAATTTGAAAAGATAAAGAAGCTAAAAGAAACCCTACCACTCTTCTGGAATTCATACCAGCACATGTATGATGTAAGGGAAAGGAATAGCAGCTCCAAGATAAACTTTCTACTAATTGTTGCGACATTTCTACCGCTCCTATCTCTAGGGCTTTATGAGCTGTTTAACAATCACATTATATTAATTCCAATTCTTCTTCAAGTAACGGCGATAATTATCTTGCTTACAAGCTTCGAGGCCGGAAAGTATGCACAAATTCATTGGTTCAAACTAGAGAAAAAAGAGGACTTAAAAGAGCTAGAAGAGGGATTTGAAGTAAGATTTATATCAAAATTAAAGGAGTTAGAACGCGGAACTTGGATTAGAATGTACGAAGAAGGAAAGATCATAGTTATTTCTAGGCACCTAGTAATGTTCTCCTTGTTTTCATTGATGTTATCTATTTTATTTACCATAGTCAAAGATATTTCGTTCTTATACATTTTAACTATAATTTTGATGGCGATGTTTATTTATGCCTTGTTCGTAGCTAGCGAGCTTAAGAAACTAAATGATCTAGGAAAGGGTAATCCTGAAGCAGAAAGAATAGTAGCCTCCATGATTCTAGAAAACTGGCTAGCGGAGAAGCAAAAATAAAAAACACCCCGAAACTCCCCCATCTACGCCCCCGCGCAGGAGAAACTGGAAAGGGCCCAAAAAGTGTATAAACTAAAGCTTACACGTGTAAACTTAGGTTTACAACAAAAAAGGTTAAATATAATAGAAATGTTGTAGATTAAAGAGGTATTACAAGTAAAAATGCGAGGTTTGAATCAACCAAAACTAAAGAATAAAGAGGGGGTAATCAAAAAGCTAAGACCCTTCTGGAAAAGATATTGGGAAAAAGAAAAAATATTCAGAAATGACGTTGCAGAGATAGAAAAGCAGATGACAGAAAAGGTGGGACTGAGAATCGAGCTTGAGTTTTTCCATGTCGATAACGAATGTGTTGGAATTGGAGCATCTGATATTCTTAAGAGGAAAAAATTTCCATTGATCTATGATTCAGAATTAAACAAGTTCTTGGATTAAAATGCCATCCAAGATCTCTTGCCATCGGTGCAGAGGCAGCCTCCCCTAAAACTTTCTCGAATCCTCAAAAATATACCCGGGCTACTTGGGGGTGTGCAATCGGCCCTAAAGATTCTGAACACAACTCAAAACGAGATGGGCCTCCAAAAGTAACCATTAAATATCTCTTTTTCTTTATTATATCATGAAAAAAGAATTGGTATGTAAACACTATAAAGGAGAAGGATATGACTACGACTTAATCGGCTCAGTTTTGTTGCTTTGCAAGAGATGTGAGAGAAAGTTGAGGGGAGAAGTTTTCGAACAAGACCAAATAGAGAAAAAGCTGAAACCTTTAAGGAAAAGAATGATAAAGAGATAAGTAAGATGAAAGAGAAATCAACTATTCGCTACAAAATCCTAAATGACAAGAGAGTTCCTCTATGCGATTATTCAGGAACCTGCATGAATAAAGCCTACAGGGAAGTTTTTCCAAGACTTCTGAAAGGGAAGTACAGAAACAGAGGTTGGAGCTATCTTTGCAGAAAGCACTTTGAGCAAGAACTGAAGCGTTTTAAAAGAAAGTTACCGTATTCTACTGTATGCCCAATTAGTAAGCACGACCTCTAACCCCCACCTCCCCTCGCAACCCTTAAACCTCGTTCTCCCCTCGGGAAGGAATGCCCCGCCCCTACACCTTCTCCCCCCGCTCGCCCTTCGGGCTCGCTCCCCGCGCGGGGGAAGCTCGAGAGGGCGGGCCTTGCGGCAAAAGTGCAGAAGGCACACAAAAGCGATGGCGGTCTTCATCCAGGCCTGTCCGTAATACTTAAATACACCTTTTAACTACATAATACATAGCATCCCCGGAGTTGCACACAAGAGTTCCTCTTGGTGCGCCAGAATATTAATTCTGTGCGCTTCGGCAAATCCGGGCTTCTTATTTTGCGCAGGAAAATGAAAAAATCCAAAATTAATGGAAGGGTGATGAGCGCTAAGGAACTGGTCAAGAGGATCAAGGAGCCGCATAAGAGGCTTATCTCTGATAATCCAAAACTATTAAGCCAATTTAGAAGAGTTAGAGAACAGCTCAGGAAACAAGGGCTCTTGGGTAAAAGGAGCCTTATTATTGCTTAAGGACTTTCCACTACTATTTTGTATCTTTTGCTTAATCTTTTCTTTGCTTCATGGATTTCCTTATCTATTGTAATAAATTTATTGCAGTTGTTATTAACAGCTATCGCTAAAAGTAAGGCATCTGCAGGATCATTTATGTGCCCAATTTCTTCTATAATCTCTTTTGCCCTTTTCAAGTCTTCCTTTTCAATCTTTAAATTTTTTAATCTTTCTTGAAAAAGGGCGTCGTCTATAAGGGTTGCTAGAGTTTTAAACAAATCAATTCGTAAATATTCATCTATCTGTTCCCTTCTGACTAGGTTGCTAAGGACCTCTCCAAAAACCAAGTTAGAAACAAAACCTATATTCTCCCCACTATAACCAAGATCATCTAGGTACTTGAAACATTTTTCATCTTTATCGAATAAAGATCCGAGAAAGACAGAAGAGTCTATGAAATCTTTTGATGGCTCTCTTTCGCTCATTGATTTAATACAGGTAATATATTTATAAAATTACTTCTCTTTGTGTTAAAATGCCATCCAAGATCTCTTACTATTTATACCAGGGCTACTTGGGGGTGTGCAATCGGCCCTAAAGATCCTGAACACAACTCAAAACGAGGCGTTCCTCCCCTTAGTACTCTCTCCCGAAGGAGACTTCCCATCCAGATCAAGGTACAGATGTCTTTATGAAAAGAGGTATATAGATTTATCCAAGACATTTCCACAAAACCTTCCGCAACCTCCAGCTCGCCCCCTGAGCTCGCTCTCACAACCTTAACCCTCTTCCCCCTCGCCCTCAGCGCTGAAGTGCTCATCATCCAGCAGCCTTCTCCACTGCCGACCTTTTCTTTCTTTTAATCAGCTTCAATCTCTCTTTGGCCTGACGCTCATATGCATCAGCTTCCTTGAGCCAATAGCCTAGAGTAGTTTCTTTTCTCCCTTGTAGGGTTTCAGCTTTTATTCTATGCCTCATCGCTCGTCTCAATAGGCTTTCTGCTTGCTTTTTCAGTCTTTTTTCTCTTTTAGCCATTTTTCTGTCCTATCCACTTCTGCGATTATATATCTCCTGATCTTCTCCGCTTCTTCTTTTTTCAGCTTGTAACCCATAGCATCTCTTCTCTTGACTTGTAGATATCTCTCATAAGCTGTCGTGCTTCCAGAGATCTTCTCGACTAATCTCAGCAATCCGGGAGTGTTCCAAAGCCTATTCTTCCTCAAGCAATCTATGATATAAAGGGTCCTTAATCTCAGAATCAAGGAGTAAGCGGCGGCGTCGGCCACATCTTCGCCGCATTCATCTGCCATTTTGATGTATTCTTCAACAACATTCATTGCAGATCTTGTGGTTTCTATATGCCATCTAAGATTTCTCAGAGTTAATGGGGCAGAAAGCTCTTTCAGCAACTCTTCGTTTATTATTGGCTTGGCCTCTTTTAACATTGCCAGTAAGGGAAGAGCATTTTGATCCAACTGCTTTTTGGCCTCTTCTTTTGATACACAAAGCACCTCATACCTTCCTTTCAGCACTTTGCCGCCACCCCCGGAAGTTATTGCCAAAACATCTACATCGCTATCAATTGTTTGCTCATTCCGGGCATAACTTCCAATAAGATATACTCCAACGACCTTTTTTAGCAGATTGTGCTCTGCCAGAATTTCCAGAATTTCCAATCCAACATTCTCTGGTTCTAATATAACCTTGACGCGAGTATTCAGCCATCTCTTAGGAAGTAGCACGCCTGCAGAATTTCCGACCTTGACGGCCTTTTTTATTAATTCCATAAAGTTATAACTTGTTATAACCTTATAAGTGTTTCGGTTTAAGGATTCTTTATTGATTGGGGAAGCATTCCATTAAATGTCCCGATGTCCGATGTCACAATCCTTAAATACCCCAGCATCTCCCCAGAAAAATGGGCGGCGGAAGAAGAAAGTTCAAACCAAGGGGAAAATTCGTAAATAAAGATAGATTCATAGATGCCTCCAAGGCAAAGGAATCAAAACAGGAGCAAAAGGAAAGGGAAGAAGCAGAAGAGAAGAAAAAGCCCTCCATGGAAGAATTCTTGAAGAGCCTGAGGGAAGGAAAGGGATGAAAAGGGATTCATACACTCCAACTAAAGTCCAACGCCCCACCATAACACTTAAAAACATCCCTGTATATATTGTAACCATATACCCCCCGTCATTGCTTCGGCAACGGCGGGTTTCTTTTTTCTAGGTAATTTTATTAACTATGTACACATACAATCCACATGGAAAGGGTTATGGTCTTTATAGACGGCAGTAATCTCTATCACATACTTAAAGGGATTTACAAAAATTCCGTGCATCTCAGCAATTTCAAATTTAGTGAATTCTCAAGGAGACTCACTGAAGATAGGAAGTTAATCAGAGTATATTATTACAACGCAATTCTTAATAAGCAAAAAGATCCGGAAGGATACAAAAGCCAACAAAGATTCTACGAAAAATTAAGGACTGCACCTGATTTCGAACTCACCCTCTGCAGGCTTCAGAAAAATATCGTTGATGGGGAGACTAAGTACACTATCAAAGAAGATGATATAAGCATTGCAGTTGATATGGTTAAGCTAGCTTACAATAATGCATATGATACGGCCATTTTAGTGTCAACCGATGGTGATTTTGTCCCGGCAGTAAAAGCTGTTAAGGAAAAAGGGAAAAGAGTCGAATGTGTTGGTTTTCTAAAGAAATTTTCGTGGCATTTGAAACAGAATTGTGATAGGACAATTATCCTGGATAAAGCTGATTTGGACAAATGTGTAATATGAAACAAAAAAATTCTTGCGCGCGGCACTGAAACGGCACTCACTTCTCCAGAAACTCCTTTTTCCTTTTACCCTGTTTCTTTAATCTCTCTAGATCTTTTTCATAGTAAGTGACAAGCCACTCCATGCCAGCGATCTTCTTAGCCTCTTCTAGCTTTTCCTCATGCAGCTTAATCTGCTGTTCAATGCTTTTTATCCCTTTTTTCAATCTCTTTTTTCGCTTCATTCTCCACCTTGTTTAGATAATTTTTTACTATCTCTAGCAGATGCTCAATCTCTTCAATTTTCACTCTCTCAGCTACCCTCTTGTTATCCCTAACTTGCCTATAGACCCTATAAAGCCTGTTGTAGGCAGACTCATTCAATCCATAATCAGAGGCTATCTTCTTTACCCCAAAATTGCTAAATACTTTATCTTTGATTAAGGATTCAATTGCATAAGCTGTTCTTAGCCTAAGTATTAATGAATAAACTAAGTCTAGATTTACCGTTCCAGCCTTTCTGTCCATCTCTAATGAGCTTTTGACAATACCGAGCATGCTTTTTGCCTCTTCAAAGCTCCACTCGAATTTCCTCACGTCTATTTCTTTGCCCCTCAGCTCTGCAAGGAGCTTTGGATTTATGATTACATTCGCTTCTTTCAGGAGGGGCATTATCATAGCCGGATAATTCTCTATACTTCTTTCTACAGATTCCAGAGTCGCAATTCTTAGATCAATATCTTCATATAGATTTTTTATCTCTTGTTTCTCATCCAGTATAACTAGAATATCAACGTCAGAGTCAGTTTCCTGCTCCCCCCTAGCCCAGCTCCCAAAAATATATGCCCCTAATACCCCCCTAAGATGTGGCAATAACAATTCTATAGCTCTCTGCCTGACTTCTTCAATCCCTTCTGGAAGGTGAATAACTATCTCTGCGTTCTCATACTTCTTTGGCAGATAAACCGCTGCACTATTGCCCATCCTTATCGCTCTCTTCTTGATTATCATTTGTATATACACGTATTTACATTTATAATTCTTTCTATCCTTCTTTCCCTTCAGCTAAATATTAAATATCCCTTCTTCTTATCCAATAAAATGCCACAAAAGCAAAAAATCCTTGCGCGAGGTGCAGAGGCAATACTGATCCACCAAGGAACACATCTCCTAAAAAGAAGGGTGCAGAAGAGATACAGGCACCCTGCCCTTGACGCACAGCTCCGCACGCGCAGGACAAAGCTTGAATCCCGCATCCTTGAAAAGGCCTCGAACCTTGTGGCAGTGCCCAAAGTCCTTCATGTGCGGGAGCACGAGATAGAGATGGAATTCATTCCTGGAAAGGTGCTGAGCGAAGCCCTTGATTCTCTCACGCCGAAAGTGCAGGAGGAAGTTGCAAAAAACCTGGGCGCAGATGTGGCCAGATTGCATTCCTCGAACATAATCCATGGAGATCTTACAACCTCGAATCTGATTTGCACCTTCTTTGGAAAAGAATCTGCACCAAGAAAACTAAACAAAATCTTCTTCATCGACTTCGGTCTTGGATTCCATTCTGAAAGGATCGAGGACAGGGCAGTGGATCTGCATCTGCTAAGGGAAGCGCTCAAGAGCAAGCATTTCCGCATCGCGGAGAAATTTTTCGCTTCCTTTGCAAAAGAATATACAAAGAGCTACAAGAGGGGCAAGGAAGTGCTGGCGCGCATGCACGAGGTGGAGTCTCGTGGAAGGTATAAGGAAAAGGGGATGCTATAAGATGAAACTCGAAGAATTTCTTGTAAGGGCGAAAAAGAGCACTTACGCATCCGGAATCAAACCAAGGACTATGAAATTCGGATTTGAAGAATTGACTTATCACGAAGGAAACCTATTTTATAGTGATAGGTGGAGCGGATCAAATCTTTTTGGAGGAGAGGAAATTGTCTGTAAAGATGGGAAAATTATCTGGATGATGAATTATTTCGGTTTTATCATATCTGACGCAGTTGAAAGTGAAGAAGTTTATAATTTCCTAAAAATGTCCCTCGGCCTGATTACAAAAGAGATGCCATTTAGGGGGCCAGAAAGCTTCAAGAATGGAGCTCTCGAATACAGGAACAAAAGTGCTGGAAACTTGGAAAAGTTTGTGGGGATGGAGCAGATTCTGCATAAGGGGAAAGAGGTTTACAGATTGAGCTATCACGGCGGCAAAATAGAGTAATTTTATAAATTACTTCTCGCTAAAACAAATGTAGCCCCGTAGTGTAGCGGTCAAGCACTCGAGCCTTTGGAGCTCGGAACCCAGGTTCGAATCCTGGCGGGGCTATCTTTGTGATTTCCCACAAGGCCCTTTCCACAAGGTCCTTTTTACACAAGGTTTTTAAAACAAAACATCTGCACCTAGATGTAATATTCGATAAAATGGCGACAATGCATGGAAGAGGCAAAGGAAGATCGGGAAGCAAAAAGCCCGAGGGCCAAGAGAAGCCTGTATGGGTGAAACACACTAAAGAAGAAATAGAGAGCATCATAGTAAAGCTAGCCAAGCAAGGGATGCAGCCGGGCAAGATCGGACTTGTCCTCAGGGATGCATATGGGATTCCCCTCTCAAGACCTATCACTGGAAAGAAGATATATCAGATAATGAAAGAGAAAGGCCTCGGACTTAAGGAGCCGGCTGATCTTACAAACCTGATAAAAAGAGCAGAGCAGCTTAAGAAGCATCTGGAAAAGAACAAGCACGACAAGACTGCCAAGCGCGGGCTACAGCTTACAGAAGCGAAAGTGAGACGGCTCGCTCGATACTACAGGGATACTGGAGTGCTTGATCCAAAATGGAAGTATTAGGAGAAAAATTCAGGCAAGTTGTTTTTTCGGGCGCGCAGGAATTTCTCGGCCTGATTGAGACCAAAAGTCCGCGAATGATCCGCATCATTGCGCACAATGATACAGACGGCATTACATCTTCTGCAATCCTCGTGCGCGTGTTGAAGAGGCTTAATCTTAGATACTGGCTTTCTAATCCAAAGGTCTTTGATCTCGCAGAAGTGAACAAGCTCGAAAAAGAGGAATGGGATCTTGCATTCATCCTGGACTTCGGCCTTAGTGAGGAAAAGTATCGCAGGCTCGAGAGAACTGGGAAGAAGATATTTATTTTGGATCATCATATAATGGATTTCCCGACAGAGGCGAAAAACATAACACTCATCAGCGCCTACAAATGTGATGAGAATCTTTCTGCATCTGCAGTTTCCTACTTGTTCGGCAGGGCGCTCTCTGAAAAGAACAAGGATCTTGCATTCATCGGAATCCTTGGCCTTCTTGGAGACTTGCAGAAAGTGCCTCCATACATCCTGAAAGATGCGATGGATGAGAAGAAAGTCTCTGTGCGAAGAGGCCCGCGGATCTTCGGAGCATCCACAAGGCCGCTCCACAGGGCGCTAGCGCTGAGCGACATATTCATTCCAGGAGTTTCAGGCAGGGAAGAAGAGGCTCTCGAAATCTTGCGTCAGGCAGGAATAAAGCAGATGGAGAACGGAAGGTACAGGACTTTGCTGGATTTAAGTGAAGGAGAGATGAAAGCGCTCTGCACCCTCATCGCAACAAGGGGGAGTAATGGTAATTTCATCGATGATATCTACATCTTCAACCTGAATGGAAAGCTTTACGATGGAAGGGAGTTATCTTCCATGGTCAACTCATGTGGCCGTCTTGGTAAGGCTGAGTTAGGGATCGAGGCCTGCTATGGCAATCTCCAAAAGGCAGAGAAGAATTATGAAAAATACAGGAAAGAAATCTTCGCGGCACTGAAGTGGTTTGAGAAGAAGAAAGGAGTGATGACGAGTGGGGCCGAGGGCACAGGGCGGGGAGTAGAGAGCGCTGGGCTGGGAGCTGGGGGCAGGGAGCGCGGGGCACAGGGCTCGGCGAATGGAAAGAGCGAGAGGAAAGGAAGGGGGGGAAATGGGGAAGGACAAGTCCTTGAAGCATGCAATGGAAAGGTATGGCTCATCAATGCGAAAGAGGAAGTGCGCGACACCATTATCGGAGTGCTCATCTCAATGCTCTCGAGCTACTACAAGGATAAGATTTTAATAGGCATGGCGTCTAGCGATGAAAGAATAAAGATCTCTATAAGGGCCTCTAACCTGAATGCTAAAGAATTTCTCGGCAAGATGCTTGATGGGATCTCAGAGGAGACTGGGGGGCATGCCAATGCTGCCGGTGGATTCATAAGCAAGGCAAACGAGGCAATCTTTATAAACAGGATAACCGAATTAGCAAAATGGTAAGGGAAGGAATGTATGAAGTGTACATGCCCCTGATTGCAGAGGGCGAAATAACCAATCTTATTGTAAAATCTGAGAAAGGAACTCTGGGAAGGAAGATATTTGCAGATCTTTCTAGCATTGCACGAGGCAAGCTCGGGAACCTTATCGGAAAGATCACAGAGATAAAGGATGATAAGGTGATTGCAGAGCCTCTTGGAATAACGCTTTACGCGAGTTACATTCAAAGATTTGTGCGAAGAGGGACCACAAAGATCGATGATTCTTTTGTCTGCGAAAGCGCAGATAAGAGGAAACTGCGCGTGAAGCCGGTCATGATAACGAGGAAGATAGTCAAGAGGAGCGTGCATTCAGCGCTTGTGAGGGAAACGCGGGATTTCCTTGAGAAGTCTTTTGCAGAAGCGAAGATGAATGATATTTTCCTTGAAACCCTGCACGGAGAGATGCAGAGAAAGTTGAGCAAGAAACTCAAGAGGGTTTATCCTCTTTCGTTCTGCGAAATCAGAGAGCTGCTTGTGGAGAAGTAATTTTTTCTTGAAAAAAAAGAGCACGGAAGGACTTTCTGCAATGGCGCGCATGGATTAGGTCTTTCCAGGGCCTGTCTATAACTTTATAGCACAACTAACACTATTCTCGTCTCCGTGCAAATAGCATAATTTTTAAATTTCTTTTCCGCTTAGTTCTTAATCTATTCAGGTGCCTCGGTGGCTCAATGGCAGAGCAGCTGATTTGTAATCAGCAGGTTGTGGGTTCGACTCCCACTCGAGGCTTTCTTTATTTCTCGGAAACCCATGCGGGGTCATAAACTAGGACAGGCTCTCCAATCCTTAGGAGCTTGATTTCTGCGCTCTCCAGTTCCCCATGCTTGGGGTTTTGGTTGGCTGCCCTCCTCTGTTTCTTCTCTGCCAATATTTCTGGAATGAGTTTATCCGGCTGCAGATCGTGACAATGCTCCGGAGATGTGAATACTGCTGAGCATGAGTAATTCCTTCGGTGAGTCCTTTTTAAAGAAAGGTCCAAATGATCCGATAAAATCTGCTTATGCTCTTCCTCCTTTACGACCGTTTCCTCAAGAAAGTAGAACGGAGTTCCGACTACTTTTTGCTTGCATACAGCAAATTGGTGATGGATAAGAGATTCTGATGGATCGCAAGTATCAACATACCAACAAAATGGGACAGCTATTGCTGGAGTGTAATGCCCGCGCATCTTATCTGCACCAAAGATCGACCCATATGAATTCTCAAGTTTTATTGGGAGGCTATTTTTAACAAAAATTTCCAGAATCATATTAAGATTTTCTTCAGTTGTTAGATGTAGCGCGCCCTTGCCACACATTCCGCTTCGCCAACGGGAGAAATAAACTTGAATTTCCCTGTCGTCGCGCACGGATGGCTCCCCAAAACCGAAAGTTAAGGGGACCGATAAGGAATACACTTTCTTTTGATGTTCAAGAGGCATCACGGCTACTCTTGGAATTTTCCATTTCTCCGGGTAGTGCTCTTTTATGAAATTCTCAGACTCATTTCCCCCACCAATCAGTTTCAACCTCATTTGCTGAAGAGCCATTGTATCCGGGATATCCCTGCAAACTAGCTTTTCCAGGATTTCGTTCTCTGGAACCTCCATTTTTACCATGATACAGAGATAGGGAAAGATTTTATAAACAATTCATCATTTTTCACACCAGTAAAGGGTGAAATGAAACATCTGCAGGAACTTGGACTCACATATTACGAAAGCAAAGTTCTAGAGATAGCACTCCATAGAAGAGTTACATTAAGGGAACTCAGCATAAAGGCCAGCATCCCTTTTGGAAAGGTTTACTCTATCGTCAAAGTAATGATCAAGAAAGGGCTCCTCGAGGAGACTAACGACAGGCCTAAGCATGTTTATGTTGCAGATCCAACAAGGGTCCTTGAAAGGCTGATAGAAGAGAAGCAGCAGAAGGATGAAGCGCTTATCCAAAAAGCGAGAGATCTTGCCTCTGAGCTTCCAAGATTAGATCCTGCATCTTTCAAATTCTTTCAGATAGGAACAAATAGGGAAGATAACAACAAGATTCAGCAGAGGACTTTTACAGAGGCCAGAAAGGAAGTCTGCCAGATTCTGAATATCCACCATAATCCAAAGCTCAACCGCCAGAGCAAAATTTTATGGGAAAATGAGATCTCAAAATCTGTGCAGAGAGGAGTAAAGTTCCGGGCCATCTATCCTGAGAGAACAAAGCTTCCGCCAAAACTTCAAGTAATAAAGCAAGGGTTTGATGTAAGAAGACTCGACACAGATTTTGTCAGATGCGATATCATCGACAAAAAGAAAGTCCTAATAAAGTTCACTGCAGAGGATGCGATTCAGTTTGCAGGAGTTCTTTTCATAGAGAATGAGGGGCTTGCGCGGAACTTCCAGAACATCTTTGAACAACTCTGGGAACAGGCTAAAGATTAGCGGATATTTTTAAAAACGCTTCTCCCCATACTAGACCGTGGGCCCGTGGTCTAGCGGTTATGACGCTTCGTTGACGTCGAAGAAATCAGAGGTTCGAATCCTCTCGGGCCCACTTTTGATTCTCTCTTAGAAAAGTTATATAAGCACGATATATATCGTATAGGTATGTGGGTTGCAAAAATCAAATTCGATAGCGATGGAACCCTTATAGGTGACAAGGCTAAGAAGCATAAGATTAGTTTATTTGGTTTTCCGTTATCTTATCAATACACAGATAAAGAGGTTATCGTCACTATAGTCGGTACTATATTTGGAAAGGATGCCGATAAGAAAAAGTTCCATTCCGAATTAAGAAGGGAATCAAGAGTGATAAGCTTTGAGATTAATGATGACTTCTTCATTGGAGTCATCAAAGAGCCATCTTTTACAAAAACTGTGTATAATAGAGATATAATTCACCTCTCGCCCGCACTAATCTCCGAAGATGGATTCGAAATAGTCAATATCGGATCATTTTCTAAAAATAAGCTGATCACAATTTACAAATTGCTTAAAAAAGGGTATAAAGGAGAGCTCATATCCATTCAGCAGAAGAAGATTAGATCAGTTTCTATAGTAAAAATAAGGCCAGAGCTAACTAAAAAGCAGAGGCAGGCAATAGAGCTCGCTATAAAGGGGGGATATTACAAAACTCCCCGGAAAATTGATGTTAAAAGATTGGCTAAATTAGCTGGATTAAGCTTTTCGACTTATCAAGCTCATCTAAGAAAAGCGGAGCAGAAACTAATCCCTTATTTCTTCGAATAGCGATATATATCGCTATAAATTTATTAAGTGATCTATTTCTAAAGGTAGCGTAACAAAAATGAAGACCAGTAATGAAACTAGGTTATTGACCGGCATTTGTGCTGTAGGAACATTTTCACTAGTTGGATTAATGTGGCAACCAATAGCAAGAATAGCAGAAACAGAAATGTATGGCTTAAGAAAAGAAGTTAAAACAATCCAAGGATATGTAGTCTATCATAATAAGTTCAGAATTGATTGTGAAAACCCATATGCAGATTCTTCCGGGTTAAATTATGTAGATAAATTTGTTAGCCTTATCGATCTCAATCGTGATGGGCTTGTTGATAAGATAGTTATAGAAACTTCCGCCGCATTTGGAGATGTTGGTCCAGTTTTAATCAGTTATGAAGATATAGATCAAAATGAGCCAATGTTCGAAAAATATCGTGCATTGCTCGAAAAGAAAGGGATTCTTGAAGGAAGAAAAATTTCAGGCACGGAGTCAAAATGTCGATAGCTGAGCATGTCCTAGTTCTTGAAACTCGTTACCGGATATTTAAAAGAGTTAGAAAGAAACTAGAATATGCTCCACGAGAAGAGTTAGAACAAATCATTCGTGAGTACGAAGCCACGCCACGAATCAAAAAATTTTTGGATGGACTCATGGCGGGTTTTGCTTACGGTGGCCTTTCAGAAAGGGGGTTGGAACACCAGATTAGCAAATTTATAGTAGATGGTAATTTAGAGGGGGAAGCGCTCCGCCGAAATTGGGAAGGAACAGAAGAATATTTTCGTAAGCCTCTTGAGAGGTATGTGGATACCAGCACTCTCTAAAGCAACCTTTTTAAGCCCGAGCGCACTTAAGAAAGCATTAATACAAAGGTAAAAATGGACAAAGGAACAAAAACATTTTTGGGTTGGTCAGGAATAGTCCTTGGAATACTGGTGTTCTTGCTTGGGTTCACCTTCGCCGCAGATATGCGCGTGTGGGGATCCTACATACTGGGACTGCTTGTATTCATCCAAGGGATCTGGCTTTTGAGCTCAAAGGCTTAAGGATTTATTTTTCTTTATTTTTTATTTCTATTTTCTTTTACTTGTCGCAATCTTATTTCCAGGAAGATTATTCCACCGATTATGCCGGTGAAAACAAATAAAAAACTTGCAATCAATTTGTCTTTTGGACCTTGTATAGCTTTTAGTTTGAGCGCTAATTTAAATAATTTAATAAACCAGATGATAAGTAGAACTGCAGCTACTATAGCAATAGACAATAATATCAGACTATTTGTGGAATCTTTGGCTGCTTGCTCCAATTGAGATTTTTTTATTAAGTCTACTATCTCTTCTTGAGTTAAATTTTGGATGGGCGATGGCATGAAAATAGTAAACTTTGCTTTTTAAAAAGGTTTCTGGTGGGAGATCGAAAACGCGTTAAATTTCCCTATATTATAGGCAAGATTTATATAGCTAAATCCGCTTTTTCCCTAGAGAGAAAAGAGAAGAAAAGAGGATGAAAAAAGCTCAGGTTACAGTCTTCGTTGTTCTAGCAATAGTCATCGTAGCATCAGTAATCTTAGTTTTCACCTTAAGGACAAAATTCTTTCCGGCCACTCTGGAAAAAATGCCTGAAAAGCTGAAGCCTTTTACTCAATCCTACTCCTTATGTGTGGAAGATCTTGGCCAGGAAGCAGTGCAAGTCCTCGGACAGAGAGGAGGATACATAGATTCTCCTGCAGAAGAGCAGGAAAATGAATTTTCCTTCGGCTCTTCACTCAAGTTTCTTGGAGAGAAAATCCCATACTGGTTCTATATCTCAGGCAATGGCCTAGAAAGGCAGCAGATTCCCCTTCTCGGAGGAATGGAGAAGCAGCTCGAGAATTATGTCGAAGAGAATATAGGAAGATGTGATTCAGTTGTTTCCGAATTCGAGCTGGAAGGGTTTACCATAGAAAAGAAAGGAATGCCGAGCGCAAGCGCGAAGATAAAGGACGATGAAATCACCCTGCGTGTTGTAATGCCTTTCAATCTCCAGCTTCAGGATTCGAAAGCAAGAGTTGATACCTATGACCTAAAGATAGGAAAAGCGCTCGGCAAGAGCTACAAGGCAGCGCGCAAGATCCTTGAGGCAGAGAATGCACAGCTCTTCCTTGAAGAGAGGACTATCGATGTCCTTTCCCTTTATGAGGAACTTCCATCCACCAAGACTACACTGGAGTGCTTCCCAAAAAGCTGGAAAGTGGAAGATGTAAAGCCAGACCTTCAGAATATCATTGCAAACAACATCCAATTCACAAAGATAAAGGGGACAGACTATGCCAATGCAGATCCTTACTTCGAGCTTGATGCAGGAGTGCCAGATAAAAACCTCAAAGTGAACTTCATCTTCATCGAAGAGCCATTTAAGCTCGAGATCAATGGCAAGGAAGAAGGGAGCATTCGTGGAGAGAGCATCTCAAATATTGAAGCGCCATTCCTGAAGAGCTTCATCTGTCTTTCATCCTATGATTTTGTTTATACAGTCTCGTATCCAGTGCTTGTAAGCATCTATGATGCAGAGAGCGACTACCAATTCCAATTCCCACTCGTTGTTTCTGTGAATAAGAATCAGCCGCGCAAGCCGCAGGATTTGGATGGGGCGCTTGAACTTGAGAGCGAAGGCGGAAGCAAGATATGTGACAACAAGCTCGGCAAAGAAACAGTATTCACACTTGATGCGACAACTGCAGAACCGCTTAAAGATGTTGCAATAAGCTACAAATGCATCAGCTCTATATGCGATATCGGCACCACAAAACTGGAAGCTCAGAGCCAGGAGCTAGGAGCCGGGAGCGAGGGCAGTGCAATCCTACAGGCATCATTCCCTCAATGTGTCAACGGCTTCATCCTTGCTGAAAAAGAAGGTTATGCTCCCGCGAAGCAGGAATTCTCAACGAATATAGATGGGCAATCAATAAGTCTGATGCTGAATCCGTTGAAGAAGTTGAATACAGAACTTATACTCATCGACGAATTTGGCGGAGAGCGTTCGCTGCGCTCTGACGAGAGCGCACTCGTTACCTTCCTTAGCGAAGACAGCACTATTGCGCAGACTCTTCTTTATCCAGAACAGCGCTCTCTCGAGGTGGCAGACAGCTATTACAATGTAAGGATACAAGTTTTCAAGAAAAAGCCACTTTCACTTGAGGCAACAGAAACCAAAAAGTGTTTCAACGTCCCTGCATCTGGCATCGGCGGAGTATTTGGCTTCAAGCAGGAGAAATGCGAGACATTCTCAATCCCCTCAACAGAATTGGATCAAGTTATATTCGGAGGAGTGCAATTCAATTATAACCTTGAGATAGGAAGCAAGAGGAATATCATACTATATTCGCTTGTAAGCCCAGAACCAGAATCAATCGAAGATCTCAACGCTGTAATCGCAGATATATCGCTCAACAAGGATTCACCTCTTTTCAAAGAACCTGAGCTTGTATAGAATTGAAAGAGGTAAGATCCATTTGAGAAAAATAGAAATGGAAAGGACAAAAGGAAACGCAGAAGCAAGAATGCTATTCTTAGCGTTAGCGCTTATAGCACTTGCTCTGTTCCTTTTCACTCCCTCTATTCTTGCTCAAAATGCAACTCAAAATACATCACAGAGCATAGCACAACAGGCACAGCAAAGAGCGCAGGAGCAGTTCAACCAATCAGAACAAGGCAAGAGCTTCTTGGATGCGCAAGAAAGAGCAAAGAAGGCTCAAGAGGATTTTGCGAAAAAACTTGCTGATATACAGGAACAGCAGAAGAAGCAGAAAGTTGGTGCAACCCCTGTATTTCTTGGCCGGCAAGGAGACCAATTCTCCCAGGACTTCATCGTGCAAGTCGTGGATTACTATCCGAAAATCCTCAGAAGCGACCTCTTGGAGGAGCAGGATTCCCCCATCTATGCGCAGCTTGCTCTTGTGAAAAATAATCCTATAATCAATGTTCCAAAAATAAGGAGCATACGTGTTACCTCTATTCCAGAGCTTGAAGGAGAAAGGTTCCCGAGCAAATACGTAAACCCTCCATCTTGGTTCTCTCCAGGCGGGAAAGTGCCAACTATGGAGGACGCGGGGTATGTAAGAATCATGCTAAAGGGAAAAACAGCTGAGAAAGATATGCCAAAAGTGCTCACAATTCCCGCACGCGCAACAATAGTCTACGATCTGGAATATATTCCTGGAGTGAAAGTAGAGGATAAAGTTTTGCGCCCGCTTTCACAGCCTCAGCAAGATCAGGAATTCTTGCAAGAACTTCCATTCCATTCATTCTGGAATAAGGCCGGGTATGTGCGCATCACGCGAGTTGAAGGAGACCAAGTCACTGGACAGATTTATGATTCACGTATTCAGCCAATTTCCACATTCACACTGAACCGCGATCGCAAAGAATCCATCTTCAGATTGCCGCAGATACTTAGCACGACATACACGGGAGAGGGACAAGGAAAAGTTGTCCTCGAGGGCACTGATGCTCCAAGAGTGAGGGGAGAGATTTTGGTCAATATCGATGGAAGAGGAACGAAGGCGAAAGTTGCAGAGGGAGACATTCTTTATGAAGGTGGAAACTGGCGCGTGAAAGAAGTGACTGTCACAGATAAGGCACAGGGCACGGGAAAGGTTATCCTCGAGAACAGAGCCACAGGGCAGGAAGTTACGCTGGAGATTGCTGCAAAGGATTCGGGAGAGAAGGAGGAGGAAGAGAAGGAGGAGAAGGTGGCGGAGGAAGAGACAGAAAGGGTTACCGGTATTTTACCTCCAGCGGAATTTGGATTCGCATCGGTCGGAACAAGAACAATCACTTCTCAATACTGCTCGCCACGCCAAAACTCAGCGCCAAGAAACTATCATTATGGCTATGATTTTTCACCGCGGCCAGGAAGTGCAGATGCGGGAACAGAAGTTAAAGCGGTTTACAATGGAGAAGTTATGACGTTAACACACTGGGGAGGCCCAGCAAATGATTATGCTGTATGGGTAAAAAGCAAGCTTTCAGATGGGACAGAATTTGTAACATCTTATGGACATTTAAGCAAAGCCAGCATAACCTTAAGCAGTGGCCAATCTGTGAAGAAGGGAGATTTTGTCGGGAAAATTTATGACGATCACCTTGATGTTAAGATGTTCTGGCTTCCGCTCAAGGAAGAAGATTACTGGAGAACTGCATTCAACTTCGACAAAGGTCAAAAAGGTAGATGGGATAAATGCCCTGGACCAACGCAAATTTCATTATCTACATCGTCGGGAGAAAGCGCATCTTCCCTTCTCTTTTCGGCAGAAAAAAGCGCTGCAAGAGCTCGCGAGCTCTTGCCACTGGTGATGGCACAGGAAGTTGATGTGACTGAGACTTACTTGAAAAACGTGATCGCTGCCTCTGGTCATGACAAATCCTTTGCGCGAGAGAGCGGCGAGAGCAAATTGCTCACACTCTACAAGGATGAAAAGATTGTCGCGCGATTTGAGAAAAGAAGCGGTTTATGGTATTCTTCATCCACTCCTGCAGATGGGGGTAATTTCGCTTCACTTCCTTCCTTCGGAATCAAAGATGCAAGCTATGACGCAATCGCGAAACAGCTCGATATCCTTTATACCAGTACTATGAAATCACAAGGCCAAAGCAGCACAACACAAGAGCAACCTCCAGCGCAAACAGGGGGATTTGTCCAAGATATTGTTACAAACTATAACACAGCGATAGACTCATACTGGAAAGTTGTCTTTGAATACTCTGGCCTTGAGATAAATCAGGATCAAGCTGGCCTGCCCGAAGATTACAGGAAGTTCAAGACATGGGACTTGCTTGCGCTGGGCAGGATAATAACTTTTTCGTCCACCTTTGCACGCGTGGAGAATGGAAAAGGATTCAAGAGCGAATATGTGGAATTCGGAAGGAAAATCAATAGCGACCTGCTTCGCGCTTACGAATATATTGAAGTGAACTATCCAGACGTATACGGGGCAGAATACAAGGATCAAAGAGATGTATTCACAAATTATAGTATGAGCAAGGCCTCTGGATTCTTACAGGATGTGAATTACATTGAGGGAATCCGCGTTGAAGAAACCGCTGTCGCAACCCTTACAGGAATCTCGATACCAGACGCAAATGAAAAATCAGCAGAAGTCATATGGAAAGACGGAGAGGCAGATATCGAATTGCATGAAGGAGATATCTTCTTTGATGTCGGGGGAAGCAGAATAATAGTCAACTCGGTAACAGAAAAAGATATAGTGATAGGAGGCAAACTAGCGGAAGAGAAAAAAGAGGGCGAAGATGTTAAGAAAATCGATGTTCCGGGATTGAAAGGACTTTCATTCTCTTACGGAGGAAACTTCCAGGACAGGGATGAGGCAAAGGGTGAAAGGAACAAGGCGCGGATAAAACTCTATGCAGAAAACTTCCAGCAGAAATTCATGGATGCAGATTGGTTCTTAGGAAGGCAAGTTGAGATAAAGGCTGAAAGTGTTGTGCTCAATTCACCCCCAAGTGCAGAAAACCAGAAGGCAGGGCTTACGATTACAAAACAAGGCCTCTCTGGAATAAAGGGCTCACTCAACATAAATTTCAAGAGAAGCGCGCACATCAAGATAATTCCTGCGTCACAGGGGAAGGTCGCGCAGGCTGATTTCCTTCTGCACATTTCTGTAGAAAAGCGCTTAATCCAATTATCTCCAAAGCAGATGCTCCAACAGGCGAATGCATCGAGAGCGACTGCCGAGAAGATAAAATCGATCACAAATAGTCTCGGAAAAGTCATAGAGACATGGAAAGGAGCTTGCTTTGCAACATCTGGCGCACTCTTCGCCAAGAACTTTGTCGAGAATCTGCACGGCAAGAGTGCTGCGAGGGCAGAAGTGATGGCTGCGTACAAAGTTGCGTGCGCCAAGGAGACTGGATACAACAAGAAGTACAAGCAACCATCTGACTGCTTCCGTGAGAAGGCGAAGGAGATAGAGGCTGCAACATCTATAATCAAAGATGCAAAAGAGAAGAGCAGCGCGCTGTTTGATGCAAAAAATAAAGAGGGGATTATACTAAAAGAAACAAAAGATGGTGAGGAAATAGAAAGGGTAAACATTTCAATGCTAGTCAAAGTCCTGAAGAGAGATTACGACATAGACGCAGATGAATCGCTCAATAGTATCGGAAAGTATCAAGACAATTCGAAATATGACATTCTGACCACATCACAAGTGCAGGACCTGCTCTTTAAGCTAGAGGTTAAGGAGAAGGCTGGCAAGAGCGGAGGAGATACCATTCTCAACCAAGAGTATGGAGAATTTGCTGATAAAGATCTCAAGGAGCTTCAAGACAGCGGAAAGGCGCTTGGAGCAAAGATTACCCGGTTCAATAATGCGATGGAGGGGCAAGAGGGAAGAATGAAAAAGCTCGGCAGCAATGGCCTGCTCGAGCCAGTGAACATAAAAGAAGATGGAGAGTTTTTCATAAAGGCAGTGGATGCGATAGATGGAAAGAGGGATTTCGGCCCATATTATATCGGCGAGAAGGACAAGGAAAAAAAGATGGCCCTTATTTACGATCCGACAACAAACAATCACTTATGGAAAGAAGTTGTGAACCAAGGTGGCGGAAAGGGAAACCAGGTTGAAATCGGCGGGAAGGATGAAAAGAGATACAGAGACTTGTACTTCAGGGAGACATGTACTTTTGAGGGTGCAAAAGAAGAAATCAAATTCTATGGAAGCGGACCTTACCGGGGCAAGCCATTCATCACTCCATTCCCTCTTGGAAATGGGGATGGCACAATACAGATCGAAAAGTATGATACATCTGGAAAGCCAACGCGGGTTGTGGTCACTGCACCGACAAAAGAAGGCTCCTGCGATGGCCCATGGCTCTATGTTGCAGGGCAGGATATTGCGCCATCAAGATCGCAAGCGCTCATGAATGCATTCCGGATGATTGAGCATCTTTCTTCACTTAGCGAGGCTGAAAAGAAAGGAGGCCTTGTTAAGGGATTTAATATCGGTGGCGAAGGAAGAAGATACAAAATCAGCGCGCAGAAACTCGCGAGCACTGGAGCGCAATGCGAAGACTTTATGTCTCCGCAGGATTGTGAGATCTTATTCCAAGTATGCGATCCTGTGATGTGCCCTGCATCTCGCTTTAACATGGGTGGAAGATGGGAAGTTGCAGATGTAGTGCAGACTGGACTTTTCGGAAGCATCATCCTCGGACTGCCTAATTACCCTCATCCAGCAGTGCCGATATGCCTGCCAGGAGTAAGAGCTGGCCTTCAGAATTATGCTAGCATCCTCGACGCGTATGCAGCTTGCATGGAAGATTCTGCAAAAACAGGAAAGACATCTGGAATCTGTGATAGGATAAGAAGCATCTACGTCTGCGAGATGCTATGGAAAGAAGGGCTTGCAATCGCGAATTCTCATGGCGGTCTTGTGGATTTACTGGGCAAGGCAACATCAAAGGCTGTTGGTGGCGGTGTAGAATATTTGGATTTCAAACAAAGCCTTGACAAGGTTGGTGAGAGCGCGCGTTGGTTTACAACAACTTATGCAGCTCCTGTATTTTCAGCGTTCAAAGCGCGCACAGGACAGGAGATAGGAACATATGTATGCCAAGCAGCGTTCTTCGGAAGACTTCCTGGCGTAGGCAGTGTTCTCTCTGAATTGTCAAAGCCTGAATCACCTCCACAATTCATGGCGTTCATAGAAGAAATCCCATACTCAGATGTAGGGCAAGGCCAATTCGGAACACTTGCACAATCCCAGTACAAGGTATTTTTCCACATCTTCTCTGGAGATGATAAAGGAATCTTCTATCGCATCTACTTGAAAGATCGCGCATCATTGCCCGGCGAACCAGTTCTTCAGCAATATGAGATCTCAGGCCAAAGAACTCAGGGAAGAGGATTCATCCCAGCAGGACAATTCGTTTCCGAGACAGTAGACTTCCTTGCACCTTCAGGATTCAAGCAAGTGTGTATAGAGATTGATGGCCTGCAGCACTGCGGATTCGGAAAAGTCACAACCGACTTTATTTTCAATTACGCCTCTGATCTTTATCTGAAGCGACAGCTTGAGAAGCCTGTAAAGAATGCAGATGAGTGCATAAGCGGAACAGCAAGCAATGTGCCTCTGCAAAACATCCCATTCCAGGGCACTTCAGCAGTGAGCGATGCATTGCGTGGGGGCATCCAGAGGGGAGGCATCGCGCGTGTATGTGATGCGCAAGATCCTGGCAAGGGAGTCTCGCCAGGCAGATGGAAGGTTGTAGGAACATGCGGAACAATTGGAGGCCAAGAGATGAGCTGCTGGATGGATACAAGCAGTGTGAAAAGTGCTCTTACAGACCTGAAGTTCAAGGATGAGACATTGCAGCGTGCGGAAGTTAGCACCAAAAAGTTCTTGGAAGAGAAAGGATTTTTCACGCCGGGACAGAGTAATGAAAGTATCTTAGAAGCAGAAAGGTTGCGTGATGAAAAGAAATATGCGGAGGCTGTGAAAGCTGCAACAAATGTCTATGAAAAGACTCTTGAGCCAGTCATCAAGGCAAGAGCGTTGCTCGTGATTGCGGATTCGAACGCGCGCATCTCAGAGCCAAAGAGGCCAATCCTTTACGAGGATGTGCCTGTTGCAGAGAGAACTGTAGCTGCAGGATCGTCCTTTGATATTAACGTGAAGATTACAAATCTTAGAGGAGAGGAAATAACAAGCATCTTGCCGAGAGGCACTTTTAATATCGAGGTGGAATTTTCCAGCGAGGATAAGCCCTACAAGATAGTGCTCTTGAAAGACGGGGTAGAATTCGGAAAAACAGATGAGAGGACTTTCCAGGATTGGACTTACGAATATTCCATTGCAGAACAAGGAGAACACACGATAGAAGCACGCGTTACAGATGCGGAGGGGAGAGTTGGAAAAGCTTCTGCAAAGATTACTGTCGGGGATTCTGCGTCTTCTTCCGGCGGAGGAAGTACTGGAACAGCAGGTGGAGCGACGGCGGGAGTAGTTGTAGGGACTGCGAAGCTGATTGGCACTCATAAATATAGATTCAGCATAGGAGATACTCTCACGCTTGGAGATTATACTCTAACCCTAGATAGGGTAGATCAACGAGCCATTCTTTTTTTCATTAACAAGAAAAAAGTTGCTAACTTTCATCTAGATTACAGTGGCTCGCTCGCAAATTGCAATCCTTTGAATTCTCCCCTATTCGTAGATGTCGATGAGAATGGAAACGCTGGATGGACGGTTGCTAGCAATGAAGAAAAGTGTAAGGCTCTTTTATTCTCCGATATAAGTATCCAACTCGAACCAGGAGAGTTCCAAGGCACCATAACCATTGACCCGCTTGTTGTTCCACCAGCACCAACAGCTGCTTCACCATCGCAACCAGCTGAAAGACTGGCGAGTGGAGGATATAGGTTCAGGAAAGGAAATTATCTTAAGCTTGGAGATTACAGGATAAAACTCGATTCTGTAGGTCAGGGCGAATATGGCCTAGCAGGTAGAGCACTCGGGTATAACCGGAAATTTGCTAAGTTTGAAGTCTTGTACAAGGGGAGAGAGCTGAACTGTAAGCCTTCGCCGCTCGTAGTTTATGAGCTAACTGGAGAAAAGCGGATAGGAGGCTACGGTACATTTGGCGCGTGGGATAAAGAATGTGAGAATCTAGAATTCGAAGATGTGTACATCACTTTTGATCCCGATCAATTCAAAGGAGAGGTAAGTATCAAGGGGGCATCCGCGGGAACATCTCCTGTGTGACTTCTTCAAAGCACAATTACAATCTGATTCTTATTGTGTATGGGCTTCTTTTGAAGAGAGAGTAATGCGGGGAACAGGATTCGAACCTGCGTAGGCACTAAGCCAATGGGTCCTTAGCCCATCCCGTTTGACCGCTCCGGCATCCCCGCTTGAATCTTTCTTGCAAAGAAAGCTTCACCAAAGAAGCTTTGCCTTTACACAAAAAACCTCTGCTAAGGAAGAAAGGAGAGGCATTTAAAAAACTTCTTTAGAATTAGTATTTTCTTTCGTTGACGTTTCTTGATTAAACTTCTTTCTAAGAAGTTTACCTCTTATCCCTTCTCTTCCATGCCCACGCATACTTCTTCAGCTTTGTGCTCTTGCCGAAACCACAGAATGCGCAAACCTTTCTGCTGATGTGGAAAGCCTTATGCCCACACCTTCGGCAAGCTATGTGTAGTTTCTTGCCTCTTCCCCTAAGGCCCATCGTGGGAGTTCCTTTTACCATTTTTCTTTTAGTACTATCAGAAATAGCCTATTAAAAGTTTTTCTTTCTTGGTGCAGTGCTCGGAATGCTCTGCATTCCGGCACGCCAGAAATCCTTTGGATTTCTGAGCGCTTCTTTAGAAAAGAAGGCGCTACTTGTCTCCAAGCGACGAAGGAGAGATGAAGATTATCGTGTCTCCCCGAACAAAAGTCAATCCCATGCTCTTCTTTACTTCTCCAGCCACAACTTCTTTTGTTCCTTCCAGAACAATGTTGATGTGGATATCGAAGGCCAGAAGCTTGCCTACAAATTGCTTCTCATTCTTGAGCTGCACTAAAACTTCTTTTCCCTTTGCTTTGTTAAGCAAGTCCAATGGACGTTCAAAGTTATTCATTTTTTTCTTGGTTGAGCTTCTTTTTCAAAGAAGGTCAATTATATTTAAATTTTTGCCTTGCGCTAGCTTCGAACGGAAATCGGAGATTCCCGCCACGCCGGAATGTCCTCGAAGCTCTGCATTCCGTGCGTTCTTGGAAAGGGAATACAGGAAAGTTATTTAAATGTTCTTTTGCAGAACGAACTATGAGAACAGGAAGAAAACCATCTGGAGGCAAATATAAGAAATCACGCAAGAGGCGCTCTTATGAGCAGGCGCGACATTTCCGGCAAGTAATTCTTGGTAAAGAGAAGAGGAAGACCCTTCGCGCGCGTGGCGGGAACGACAAAGTCGTGTTACTTTCTACAGATAAGGCCAACATAATCAACCAACAGACAAAGAAGTCAGAGGTCGTGAAGATCAAAGCTGTCCTTGAGACTCCTTCAAACAGGTTCTTGGCAAGGAGGAACATCATCACAAAGAGTGCGGTCATAGATACGGATAAGGGCAAGGCCCGAGTGACCAACAGGCCATCGCAAGAAGGGGCTGTTAATGCTGTCCTGCTGAAGGACTAGGTAAGTATTATTCTTGAGGTTCTTAGTTTTCCAGAACCCTTAAGCTCCATTTATAAACCTTTCCAAAAGCCGAAAGGTTTAAATAGCACTTCCAGATAAATGTTATAAAGATTGCGTTTAATTTTGAACTCACTCTGAAGTGAATCAGTTAAAAAATGGCCTTCATTAAGAAATGCCCGGAATGCGGAAGTATAAATCTCGTTTACGAAGGTGATAGAGGAGAGATAATCTGTCGTGATTGCGGCCTTGTCGTTGAGGAGAAGATGCTTGATCTTGGCAGAGAGTGGAGGCAGTTTGAGGAAGGCAATAAGAAAGGAAGAGGCGGCGCACCTTTGACAATGCAGAAGTTCGACCGCGGACTTACCACTAACATCGGTGAGGGTTCAGATATCTATCAGCTTTCTGGTGAAAAATCAAGAAAGAAATTCTTTAGGCTTAAGAAATGGCAGGAAAGAGTATCTACCAGCATTGAGCGAAATCTAAGGTTGGCTCTTGCAGAGCTAAGAAGGATTGCGGAGAATCTGCACTTGCCAAATGTCGTCAGAGAGGAAGCCTCACGTGTCTATAATCTTGTTCTACAAAAAGGCCTTGTCAGGGGAAGAGGGATGGAGTCAGTGATTGCGGCCTGCGTCTATGCTGCATGCAGAACTTACAATCTTCCACGAACCTTGGACGAGATCGCGGCTGCATCTGACATGGAAAGGAAAGAGATTGGCAGAACGTATAGGTATATCGCAAGGGCTCTCCCACTCAAGATAAACCCTTCAGCACCAAAAGATTACATTCCAAGATTTGCGTCTATCTTGAACTTGTCGCCGAAGACGCAGACTGACGCAGTTAAGATATTGAAGCGGGCTGAAAAAAACGAGCTCACCTCTGGCAGAGGACCTGCAGGAATTGCGGCTGCTGCGCTTTATGTCGCGGCCTTGCTGAATGGCGAGAAGAAGACGCAGAGAGAAGTAGCAGACATCGCAGGCATCACCGAAGTCACAATCCGAAACAGGTACAAGGAACTTCTCGACAAGCTCGGATTGCAGGATAAGGTGAAGGATGTAGAGTAAGATAATAAGTTAAGAATAGTTTTCTTCAGATTTTCGCTCCTAGATATAAGTAAATTCTACCTCGTGGGACTGCACAACATTTAAAAAGCCTTATGCCATTAAGAAACCATGATAAACAAAAGAGGAGCTATGCACTGGATTTGGTGGGTTGTCATAGCAGTAGTAGTAATCCTACTTATATGGTTCTTCACAAAGGGATGAGGGTATAAGTTTACTGCTATCTGATTAATCCGCAGAATTGGTTTTGTTATTCGTTTATTTATTTTTAATTTGAAGACAAAACACACAAAAAAGCTCACGGCTTGCTAGAGCAGAGAGAAAGTTCTATTTCTATGATTGTCCCATACTTATAACTCACTTATAACTCTATAGACATCAGATCTTTAGCTAGAAATGTGTTAGGGAAGACCTTTTTGGCCTCCTTTAAGACCTGCTCTTCTTTTCCAAAGTAGCGCCTGCTCAAGTGTATGAGGAAAAGCTTCCTTGCTCCAGCCTCTTTGGCTATCTTTCCTGCTTGTTCTGCTGTCAGATGGTCACGCTCCTTGGCGAATTGTGCGTGCTCATTCAGGTAGGTTGATTCTGCAATCACAATATCTGCATCTTTTGCAAGTGTGATGGCTTCTTTGCAGTATCCTGTGTCGAAAATGAATGAGACGACTTTACCCTTCACCACAAAGGTGGCTTTTTTGGCGCTGACCTTCTTTCCTTTCCAGACTATGTCCTCCCCATTCTGCAGTTTCTTCAGGATAGGCCCTGGAGTGATGCCGAGCTTCTTGATGTAATCAAGATCTATCCTTCGCCTCTCTTTCTCCTCAAATCTGTACCCAAAGCAGTTATAGTGCTTTAGCCTCTCTGCAGAAACAAAGAATTCTTTCTCATCAATGATCTTTCCAGTCCTTACCTCCTGAATATCCATCTTTATCTTCTGGACATAAGTGGAATTGAAGAGCTTGAGAAGATAGCTGAAAAATTCCCTTGTCCTTGACGGGCCATAGACCTTAAGAGTACCAGTATACTCCGAAAATCCCAAGGTCTGAAGAAGACCGGGAATCCCAAGTACATGGTCTCCATGCCAATGGGTTATGAGGAGCCTCGTGAGCTTCGCTGGCGAAATCCTTGCAGTGTATATCTGCCTCTGTGTGCCTTCCCCACAATCCACCAAGATATTCTCATCCTTGAAATTAAGAAGTATAGAGGTATGGTTCCTCTCAGGAGTCGGAATCGCATCAGATGTGCCAAGAAAGGTTATTTTCATTTTAGGACTGTAGGGGCAAGAGAAAACAGAGTTATAAATATTTTGAATGTAAAATTTTAAATACGCTCAAAAATTCTTGAAGGGATGACAGTCAAAAAACAAAAAACAGTCTTATCACCAGCAAATGTGGGAAGCGGCGCAGGCGAGGGGAGTAAAGAAAAAGGGGAGAGGACCAAACCTTTCAAAACGGCTCTTGTCGGAAAGATAGTCGTGAGCTCTGAGTTAGATGCAAAGCAGCTTTATGAGAAGAGCTCTTTTGGAGAGCTAGCAGAAGATAGGATACAGTACTCTCTTGTCGAGGCTCTCTATTTGCTAAGTAAAGGACGAATTAAGGTCAATTCTTCTGGAAAAGGAAAAGAGACGGCACTTGATTTCACCTCCTTTCTTAAGCAGTCTAGCAAACTAGAGCCAAACTTCTACACCAGGTTCATAGTTTTCAAGGACATGCGCAACCGCGGGTACATAGTCAAGACAGCACTTAAGTTCGGAGCTGACTTCAGGGTCTATAACAAGGGAGTCAAGCCGGGCCAGGATCATGCCAGGTGGATTCTCTATCCAGTCTCAGAAGGCTCAACCCTAACGTGGCAGGATTTTGCAGCGAAGAATAGGGTTGCTCATTCCACAAAGAAAAGACTTCTAATAGGGGTTGTGGATAATGAGGGCGATGTGACTTATTATGAGATCTCGTGGCAGAGACCGTGATACGCATGGCACAGAGCTCGGAGCCATTTTGACCATTTGAAAGCGCAAGATAAATAAGATTTACTGATGTACTGCTCCTAAATAAAGATAGGGGAAAAATGTTTCAGGAAAAGATTAATTTCGAGGAGGCTAAAAATAAGGCCGTAGAGTTCATAAAGAGAAATGGCCCCTCACTCCCATCACAAGTTGCAAAAGAGGTCGGCATTCCGCCACTTTTCGCCTCTGCGCTCTTGTCGCAGCTCATCGCCGAGAAGTCTGTCAAAGTGAGTGAATTAAAGGTGGGTGGATCTCCACTGTACTATCAGGAGAGCCAGAAAGAACTTCTTCTTAATTTCACTACATTTATGCCTGGAGTAGAGAAGGAAACATGTGAAAAGCTGAAAAAAGCAGGAGTTCTAGCAGATGATGGTCTGCAACTTCAAGAAAAAGTAGCCTTGAGGAATATAAGGGATTTCTCTGTCCCACTAAATGTAAAAATTGGCGGAGAGGGAAAGATTTTCTGGAGGTGGTATTCGCTCACACAGGAAGAGGCCTCTAAATTAGTGGAGAACTTTTTGAGATCTTTGCCAGCGCCTCCAGCGCCTGTAAGGCAACAGGAAGAAAAGCCGTTACAGGAAGAAAGGAGAGAAGTTAGGGAAATACAGCCAGAGGTAAAAGTAGAGGAGGAGAAAGAGCTCGCACCTGGAGAGAAGGAAAGAGATATCAAGGTCGAAGAAAGGGTTGTGGAGAAACCAAGAGCTGAAGAAGATGTTGGTGCTGGCGGGGTAACGGTACAGGAGGGGGAGAAACAAGAGCAGGAATCAAAAGTACAGGCAAGGAAATCCAAGGAGCAGCGCAAACCAAGAGAGATAGATTTCCTCCAAGAGGTGCAGGAATTCTTGGCGAAGAACGAGGTGAAAATTATTGAAGAGGTGATCGTTAGAAAGAGCAGCGAGATTGAATTCGTGCTGCAACTTTCCTCTTCTCTAGGAAAGATGAATTTCTTTGCGATTGCGAAAAACAAAAGGATTTTAACCCCTGCGGACCTAATGCTAGCATACTATAGGAGCCAGGAGAAGAAACTCCCGTTGATACTGCTGAATTCAGGTAAGTTCGCGAAAAACACAGAAGAGAAAGCTGGGGAGCTTGGCATAACACTCAAGTCTCTCCAGGAAAAGTGACCGCGAAGCACAAGGCTCAGCGCAGGGCGCGGAGCTCGGGGCAGGGAGCGGGAAGCGGAGCAGGAAGCGTTGGGGAACAAGAAAATGAAAACGTTTAAAAAGTTATATCGGAAATAAAGAAAATGGGACGAGTAAAATCTTTGCAGATCAAGAGAATCTCAAAAAAGATCTTTGAAGAGTATCCTAGCAAGTTCTCCACCGACTTTGAGAAGAACAAGAAGTCTGTTGACTCGATGGTCGATACATCGAAGAAGTTCAAGAATCTGATTGCGGGATGCATAACAAAGCTAGCGGCGATCAAGGCCAGAAAGAAGTAGAGCCCCAGAAGTGTGGAAAAGGCAAGGGAAAGAAATAAGGGGCGAGAGTCTATGAGCCCATGAATCATGCTAATGCCGGATGGTATTAATGACATAAACAAAATCAACGGAGGTATAAGATGGCAGAAATAAAAGCAAAAGAGCATAAGGGCAAGGGAGATGACCACACGATATTCATCGGAAACAAGCCCTTCATGAATTATGTGACTGGAGTTGTAATGCAGTTTACGGCCCAGAGCACAAAAGAGGTTACAGTGAAAGCGAGAGGAAAGTTCATCAGCAGAGCTGTAGACGTAGCAGAAGTTGCGAGAAAGCGCTTCTTGAAGGACCACGGAGTCGACGTAAAGAATATCAGTATTGACAGCGAAGAGTTTGAAGACAAGGAAGGCAAAAGAGTGAAGGTAAGCACAATAGAGATAACACTTATGAAGAAGTAAGCTTTTGGTGGAGCTTTTTTCTAAAAAGCTTCTCTTTTTTATTTTTTAATTAAGTGGAAGCGAACCCAAGAATCGGTTCAAGCCCAAAATAGAATTTGGACTGATCGCCACCGGCCTGATACCTGGCATTTTTATTACGGAGGCAGAAATCATAGAAGCTATCTATGTCCTTACGAGAGGTAACCTCTTTAGTAGCATATACTGTTTCGTTTTCTCCATGGAAGATTTTAACTCCATACCTCGAAGCAATCTGCTCTAAAATGCAGTCATCTTCTTTTATTTGAGAGAATTTTCCTTGAATAGGGGACCACAAAGTGTACTTTCCTTTATTTTCGTTAACAGAAATTCTTCCGAGCTTTTGCCCTTCGATATCAAAGTAAATGTCTTTACGATCGCTGGATCTCGAACTAATCATAGAGATGTTGTCTTTTGATCCTAAAAAATTTTCAATTTCGTTGTAAGATAATCTTGGGTTGTACATTTTAAAATAATGAAAGTGGGTGAGGTGGGGGATATATAAAACTTTCTACGGAGCAAATGTAAAAAAATGCCGCCGGAGGGATTTGAACCCCCGACCCCTGCCTTTCCCATTCTTGGTGCAGCTTCTTGCTAAGAAGGTGCTCATGAGAGCAGTGTTCTACCAACTGAACTACAGCGGCCTAGGGTGAAGAAAAAGACAGAACTTATAAAGTTTTATTGAATTGCTCTTCGGGAAGGTGGGAGGAGAGATACAGTTATTTTAAGGCGTGGGTAATAATCTCGAGATTACAGCTCTTGTGTTTTTTGCACCAATCCCCACATTTCTTGGCCATATTTTTATCTTTATACTTAAGCTTGCATTCCTCACAAAGGTAGTATTTACCGGTGGGTTTTACCATTGCATCACTGCATCGCCTCGCGGATGCGTTTCATGTACTCCTTCATTTCGCCTTCTTCGTAAACTAGTGCTGGTCTGTTAAGTCTTCCAGCGAGCAAACCATCGTTCTTGAATCTCGGGAAGATATGGAAATGCACATGCATAACGACTTGTCCTGCGACAGGGCCATTACTCTGCACAAAATTAAAGTTCTTTGCTTTAGTAGCTTTTAATACCGCGGCAGAGACCTTTTTTACAACTTTCGCAACTTCTGCAAGAGTAGAGTCCGGAACTTCTAGAAGCGTTACATAATGTTGCTTTGGGATAACAAGGACATGACCTTTATTTGCTGGGGAAATATCAAGGAATGCGAGAACCTTTGAATCCTCATACACAACACTTGCAGGAATCTCTTTCCCTACGATTTTACAGAAAATGCAACTAGATTCCATTTTTTCTTTGAGCTTCAGATATTTTTAAGTTTAGTGGACTCGGCGGGAATTGAACCCGCATCCCACCCAAGCCAAGGGCGAATTCTACCGTTGAACCACGAGCCCGTAATAATCTCTGCTTCTGCACTTCTAAGAAAAAGTAAGAGCCAAGCTTATTTTAAACTTTTGGCAAGTTCTGCAATCTTCACCCTTCGCTGTTTCATGCTGTCTCTCTCTCGAACAGTCACAGTGTTATCCTTCATAGTATCATAATCAATAGTCACGGCAAATGGAGTGCCGATCTCGTCAACTCTCCTGTATCTCCTGCCTATACTTCCATCTTCATCGTAAAAGCTCCTTATCCCTGCCTTGCGTAGCTCATCATTCACGGTCTGTGCCTTCTCCGCAAGCCCATCCTTGCTTACAAGGGGGAATACTCCGACCTCTATCGGCGCAATTGATGGGGGAAAGGCAAAAAGGTTCCTCTCTTTCTCTGAGCGGAAGAATATATCGAGCAGGGCAAAGATGTTCCTATCGACTCCGAAAGAAAGTTCGAGGACATGTGGAAGGACCTTTTTCTTTTTCTCCTCAAGGAAGACTGCGAGTTCTTTCTGGCTCTGCTTCTCGTGCGCTCCAAGATCATGTCCTCCCCTGTAATGAAGGCCTGCAACCTCTTTGAATCCGCCGAGCGCTTCCAAATTCAAGTAAATATCCCAATGATACTTGTTATAGAATGCTCTCTCCTCTTCCGAAAGTTCATAGAGACGGAAATCTTTCTTTGGCACTCTAAGTTCTTCAAGATAGAATCGCTGCATCTTCTGCATGTAATAAAGATACATCTTCGGAAGCTTTAGCTTCTTATTCGCATCCTCACAAGTTATTTCCTGCACCTTATCTCCCTTCCTATCCTTTGCGCTCTGAAGCAGAAGCTTGTAACTCGAAATCTTTTTCCATCCTGGGCAGGAATCAATCTCTTCTGGATCGAAAAATACCTGAACCTCAGCCTGCGTGAATTCTCGCAGGCGGAAGAAAAGCTGTCGCGGAGATATTTCATTTCTGAAGGCTTTGCCGATCATTGCAAGTCCGAAAGGAAGTTTCTTCCTGAGGGCCTCGAATTCTCTCTTGAAAGAAAGAAATGGGTTCTGTGCAGTTTCTGGTGACAGATATGAAATATCCTTACTTCCTGCAGCTCCGATTGTTATCGGGAACATCATGTTGAACCATTCTGCCTTTGCCAATTGCCCTCCACATCTTGGACACTTCAACTTATTTTCCCTGATCAGCTTATCCAGATCTTCGATACTCAGGCCTTCAGCCTTGATCTTGAGCGAGTCCTCGACAAATTGATCTGCTCTAAAGCGGAAATGGCAGCTCTTGCACTCAGTAAGAGGATCATTAAAGTTCTTCAGATGCCCGCTTGCCTCAAAGACTTGTGAAGGAAGGATTGAATTGCCTTCAATCTCCCAGAAGTTCTCTTCAAGAAAATAACCCTTCCATAAATTCTCAAACCTGTTCTTCATCAGCTTACCTAAGTGTCCGTAAGTATAGAATCCAGCTTTTCCCCCATATATCTCTGCAGTAGGAAAAAAGATGCCTCGCTTTTCCGCGATGTTGCTTATCTCCTTTAGCCTGTCTACTTTAGCTTGCTTGTCACCCTTTACTTCTCTTGATTCTTGTTGCGCTGGCGCTGCCATGAAAGAACTACTTTTGGAAGTTTTAAAAAGTCTTCTCTTGCTTTTCGGAAAGGTATATAACTTTTCGCGCCTAACAAAAGTTATGACTCTTACTAAGGAGGAAAAGAGATATGGCCCAGCGAATACATGGGCTGTATTGCACCTGGATTCAGCTGCTGATTCTAGAGATATAATTTCTGTTTGCGGGGAGCTTAAGAGGCACTTATCTGGGGCTAAATCAAGTTTAGGACAGATTCTTCTGGCGAATGATGAAGTTTTAGAAAGAAACCAAAAAGAGCTGAAAAAAGCAGGAGTTGTATTTTTCCCAGACTGGAAAGAACCAGAAGGGACTTACAAAAGAATGTTAAGCGCCGCGGAAAAGCATGGTAACGTTTATGAGATGAAACACCTAGGTGATCGCTACACATTCTCATACCGGGAAAGAAATCCTGATGATTAGGAGAAGATGCGTTCAATCTAACTCCTAAAGTAATCAGCAATATCCGCAACATTCAAGAAATTCGTCTCTAACTGTAGGCCGGGGCATGCTGTATTTATCCAGACTTTGCAGTCGAAGTTCTCCAGCTCGCCGAGTTGCAGAGTATCACACATGAATATGAACGCTTTCTTCTCCTTCTTTTCCAGTTTCTCCTTGAGAAGCATCGCAAGCTTCAGATTCTCCTGGCCCGGCTTTATCGTAACGATGATCCCAACTTTTTCTGCATGCAAAAAATTGACATAAGCGGCTTTTTTCTTGCGCAGGAATTCATCTATTCTTGCCTGCGGCAAGTATTCAAGCTCCCCCTCTGCACTCAACAAGTAGATGGGCTTCTTTGTCTTGAAGGCCAAGTGAAGAGGATGGAAGTCTCCGCTTCCGATGTACAAGAATGCCTCGATTTGTGAGGCAACGCGCAGGCCTGCATTCACATCGCAGCCAAGTATCTGTCCTTCGTGCTGTGTTATAGCTCCCTTTGCCGTGAAAACTTCCTTGCCAAGCTTTTGCAGCTCTCCCTTAACGTGTGGAAGCTGATTGAGATGCTGCACTGTGCTGATCAAGCCGATCTTCTTTTCCTTCACCTCTTTGAGTTTTTCGAGGGGGATTTCAAATTTGCTTCTCGCTTCAATGTATAGTACTTTCATTTTTTTTATTTTTTAGTCTAGTGTGTGCAGTTTAAAATACTTTCACAAAATCAGTAAGATCGGGAAGAAGGATTTACATTGGAACTACATTAAAACGCTGGTTCAGAGTTGGTTTGATAAACTTTTCCCTATACCCAAGAAATCTGTCTAGCACACCATCAAGTCTCGCATAAACTAAGTCGTCAATAACCTTCGGAGAGTAGTCTTGCATGAATTCTGGCGTGATGAGGCGTTTTGTTTCCAGAATGTGTGGATAATCTTTCCAAAGTTTAAGAAGTTGGTAATCTCCAATCTTACTTCCAGCAGTTATAAGAGTCGGAGCTGGCTTTGCAAGAGCATAATAGATGTCTTTATTTTCTGGGGTCCTTTCGGGAATTATTGAGTGCCTGAAGATGAAGTTCTTGAGCGGGTAATCGACCACCTCCATCTGTTTTGGCGTGTCTCCAATAATTGCAAGGGAATCATTAAGCAATCTTTCTTTGAAACTCTTCGCGGCTTCATTTCCCTTTGCCACAAAATTTTTAGATTGGAGTGCTGCTCTTGCGTTTGATTCTGTGAATGCACCATAATTTGTGTTGTAAATGATGGTCACGCTTTCAGGAATATAATCCACCAGCTCCTCTGGAGCAGTAAATGCCAGCTCCTTCTTTACATTCCTCTTTTCCTTGAATACCTTATCCCTCTCTTGCTGAAGCGATGCAAGGGCAAGATCTACCGAGATGTACATTTCATCGCCGATTTTCTTCAGTCCGTCATTCTCTATACCTCTTTCTGGGTGTGCCTTGGTTATAAAGAGATAGGCGCCAAATTTATCCAGAACATCGCTGTATGGGGGCCGAAAATAAGTAGGAGTAAGTTTCGCAATCATCTTCACCCCTCCAGCCTCTAGTTCCTGCTCGATCACCTCTTCAAGAGGAGCGGTGTAACTAACTTGACCTATAGCGGCCGCTTTAAACTGTTCATGTGGAATGCTTGCAGCACCAACTTCATTGCTCCACCTTACAAAGTCCTTGAAGCTGTCCTCATCAAGAGAAGCCATTGAAGGAAGAAGAATTGTTTGCTGCCTCAGTATATTTGCCTTCACCATCTTAACTCAAAACAATGGGGGAAAATTATTTATAATTATCGAGAGAATTAAGCTTCTTTCAAAACGCACCGGAATCCTCGAAGCGAAGCTTCGGGACGCCGGAAAGCTCTGCTTTCCGAGCGTGCACTCATTCCGGCGCGCGGAAGCGCTTCTTGCGAGAAGCGCTCAGAATCCGGAGGATTCTGGCGTGCCGGAACAGATGTTCCGAGCACTTATGCAAGAAAGTAACTAAATCCCTACAAAAGAGGATCTAGAATCAGCACTTTAAACTTTAAAGTACCTAGTACTTATCGATAGGCCTTCTTGGAGCTCCTGTGTCCTCTGGAGCAGCTTGTCCCGTAGTGCCTACCTGTGCGGGTGCGCCCCTTCCCCTGTGAATCTTTGCAAATGCAGGGGTTACGATTATAAGGTTATCGAATCCAGCGATATCTCCTTCAAGGGCATCACAGGTCTTCTTAATCTTCCCTACAGCCCTCTTAAGCTCAAAGACATCCCTATCACGAAGGTGCTTGACATCAACTATTGCGATAGTGTAGCCATTTCGAAGGGTCTCTAGAACATTTTTGACATCATCGAATTCACGAAGAACAAAAGGCCTAATCAAGATTTTCGCCTTCTCTCCGACCTGTCCTGTTTCAACCTCGAGATACTCGCCTTCTTCCTTAGAAGAAAACATGCTTCCCAACCAATCCATCAATCCTGCCATTTTACCTTCTTTTTTATCAGAATGTTATTTAACGTGCCTTAAAGTTTATAAATATTTCTGTTTCTTCCGGCTTTTAGAGAGTACCACTCATTTTTAGCGATATTTTGCCGTATCTTACTTCATATGCTTCAACACGGTCTTGCGCAACTCCTCAACATGGCTCTGAAGCGCTCTTTCCTGCTTTTCGATGCTTTTCATCCTAAGAGAGATCAGATCTTTCTTCTCATCGAGTTCTTTTTTCAGCCTTTCCTTGCTGCTTTTGATCATCACATTCCCGACAATCTTGAACACATCGCCTTTACTTGCTTCAAGCTCCTCGCTTGCAGACGTCACTTCTCCAAGTTCAAGCTGGAATGTCTGTTTCTGGAAAAGCAGGTTTCCAAGATTCTGCTCAAGCAGTTGTAATTCCTTTACTTTTTCATCTATGTCTTGTTCCATTTTGCTTTATTTTTGTGTTTGGTACTGGCTCGCAAGAAACACGCGTGTTTCCGCGTGCGTGCGTTTTTGTGTGTTTAGATGTGAGAAAGGGCTTAATCTGCCTTTATTCTCGTGACCGTGCTCCTTACTTTATAGAAGATCCTGCTATCGCAGTAAGTGCATTTACCTTTGGTCTTCTGCAAAGCCTTGTGTGCAATCTTCTTCCCACACTTGAAACATTTGTAATTCGCCATTTTATTTATCTTGATTTTCTTTGATTTATTTTTTCTTTGAGTTTTTGTTTCTTGCATAAGCTTCTTTTGCTTAAGTGTTTCTTGCATAAGCTTCTTTTTGAAAGAAGCTTAAGGCCAATAAGCCTGTCCTGTAAATTTCTTTTTGCACTTGGTGCAGTTGAAAATGCCTACTGAAACCCTCTTTACCGCGAACCTGCTGCAGAACGGGCATTTATGTTTCTTGTACTGCCTCACTTCAATCTTCTCGACTTTCTTCTTGACAGTTGATCCATACCTCGGGCCAAATCTTTTCGTTGAGTTCATTTTTCGTTCAGGTTGTTTTGTCTTTTAAATTTTTGGAATGGGGCTGCCCGGACTTTCAAGGCCCTTCCATTGGTTTCTTTCGTGGACGTTTCTTCCCAAGAAAGGTCCATTTGAACCGGGGTCACCAGCTCTCTTGTTTTGCAGAAGCTTTTTTTAAAAGCTTCATCCCAAGGCTGGGATCTTAGACCAAGCTGGACCACAGCCCCACTCAAGAGCAACAGGATTAATCCTTTTAAATAATTTCTTTTGTGCTGTGCCTTGATTTAGGCCAGGTTTTCTAGATCCCAGACGTAGTCTTAAGTTTTACTTCTTCTTGGCCTCTGGCTTTGCTTCCTTACCTTTCACAGGGGCTTTCGCTTTCTCTGCTTCTGGAGCAGCCTTGGCCACTTTGCCTTCTGCGGCCTTGCCTTCTTCAGCTTCTTTTCCTGCCTCTGCCTTCTCAGCCTCTGCAGGCTTCTTGGCCTTTGCCTCCTCAGCAGCTTTCGCAGCCTCTTCAGCCTTCTTTCTCTTCTCGAGGATTGCCTTAACTTCAGCAAGCTGCTTCTCGAGAATTTGTGCTTTCTCAGCGCTCACTTCGGTGATCTGCTTGCTGATTAATGAATCATATTTTCCTGCATTTATATCTTTGATTGTCTCCTTAGGCTCTTTCCCTTCAACAAGCACTCCAAGAGAAGTGCAAGTCCCGACCACATTCTTAACAGCCTCTTTAAAAGAATTAACTAACATATCCTCCTGTTTCGCTTTCGCAACCTTGATTGCCTGTTCGATTGCGAAATTCCCTATTTTTGCTTTGCTATCTGCAGCTCCTTTTGCGAGTGCGAGCTCTTTTTTTATCAGTTCAGAGGTTGGGGGGGTTTTTAGTGAGACAGTGAATGTTTTTGTTACAGGATCTATCTCAACTATGACTGGAACCTTGATCCCCTTGTACTTCTCGCTGGCTTTATTCACATCCGCAATAAGTTTCCCGAGATTGATCCCAAGCGGACCGAGCTGCTGGCTAAGTGATGGGCCAGGTTTGGCATTTCCGCCCTCGACCAATAATTTAAGTTGCATTTTTGAGTTTTCTTTATCTTTACTTTATCCCACAAGATTATTCTTGGAAAGATTAATTGAAGTCGTCGCTTCCTTCTTTCTCTGGGCCATCAGCCTCTCTGCGAATGACGCGGACATCATCTATCTTCCTAGTTATAGGTATCGAGACAGCTGCCTCAAGAAGTTCGATGACAACTTCTTCCTTTGCTTTGTTGATTCTCACGACGCGTGCTTTTTCTCTCTTTAGGGGCTCTGCAATGATTTCGACGATATCGCCCTTCTCTATATTCATCTCTTCAACAGAGGTTTCGAGCATGTGTTTTATCTCGTCAAAACCCGCGGGATTTTTCAGGAGATTCTTGACATACGGCAGGTTCTTGAAAGCCTCTTCTGCTTCTTTCCTGTTCTCTGCTTCCACGACGATGTAACCTCGTAGGCCATGGGGCCTTATGACAGAGTATATCTTCAAGCCCTTGGATTCGACACGCCTTGCTATCAAATCAACTGCCTGTTCTTCCTTATTTGTTGTTACTTTCAGAACAAAAATCATTTTTCTTCTACAACCGCAGTTACAATCTGATGCTGGCGATGGCCTTAGCCAGTTTTAGTGAATCGTGTCTTAAAAGGTTTTTCTTTCGGAGAAAATCGCCTTTAATGACATTCGCTCCGATGTGCCCAACATCAGGCTCTGTCTGTACCTTAAATTCTTCCTCATACCGCTTTAATAAATCTTTTGGCGCAGGGGCCGTATTGACGATAGCGTAGTCTAATTTCTCTCCAAGATAGCTCTCGATTTCAGCAACATGTTTTGATGCGGAAAAACCATCTGTCTCTCCAGGCTGGGTCATGATATTCACGACATAGGCCTTTTTTGCCCTAGAAGTGCAGATTGCTGGGGCGATGTCCTTTACCAGCAAGTTCGGCAGGACAGAGGAATAAAGACTCCCGGGGCCAAGCACTATCAAATCTGCCTCTTTGATCTCCTTAAGTGTCTGAGGATATGCTTCTGCATCTGGGGATAGGAAAAGCCTCTTTATCGGAGAGTTAAAGTTCCTCTTGATATTGCTCACCTCCACCTGTCCCCGAACAACACGGCCATTCTCAAGCTCTGCGCAAAGCCTTACATTGCTCAAGGTTGAAGGAAGAACTTTTCCTCTTACACCAAGAAGGCGTGCTGCCTCTTCGATCGCCGCGGGAAAGCTCCCGGTTATCTCCCTAAGTGCAGTGATGAGAAGATTTCCGAAAGAATGGCCCTTCAATCCTCCGCGCTGAAACCGGAACTCAAAAAGCTGACGCAGAGATTTTTCCGAGTGCGAGAGGGCTACAAGGCATCTGCGTATATCGCCGGGAGGTAGAATTCCGTACTCATCGCGCAGCACTCCGGAAGAGCCACCATCATCAGATGTCGCGACTATTGCAGTTATATTAAAATCAAGATCCTTAAGTCCAGAGAGAAGAGTAAAAAGTCCTGTGCCTCCTCCGAGAACAACCAAGTTCTTAGTCTTTTTTTCTTTAATCCCTTTCATGAACGGGGAAAACCCATAAGGTATTTAAGTTTTAGCTAGTTATTTTCCAGATGAGACTTTTAGTTCCGGAAAAATTCCTTGATGAGAGCACAGGGAGTGAAGAATTTGTGGAGAGGGATTTCGACCTGGAAAGGATTCTTGCAGAAGCTCCGCTTGAGGTAGAGTTCAGGCCGGATGAGAATGGATTTTACTTGATGAATGATGCATTATTTATCCGGTACACAAAATCGGGTGGAGTTCTGCATAGAGATATGCTGGATCTTTTCTTCTTGACAACTCAACCGATGATTGAACTGAGCGGCGATAATGCTTGGATGCCTTATTTGACTATGCATAAAGATGCAATCAAGTGCGACTATATAGCAGAAAAGATTGGTTCTCCTTTTTCTGCAATTTTTCCTATAGACGGGAGCATTGGAGACACCGTGAATATCCACAAAGAGCCACCATTAGCATATGATTCTGAAGATAGAAGCAGTATGATCGGAAAACCAGAATGGTACGAGGAAGGAAAAAGAATTCTAAAGCAGGCTGCTGAAAAGTACAATGTTAGTGAGGCTTATGGTAAATTCAGATCATGGGAAAGAGCGCAGGCATATGACAACTTCAGGGCAGGAGTCAAGGGCTTCCTTAGAAAAGCCTCCAAATTCAGAGCAAGAAGCCAAGAAGACCGACAATCCCGATTCCTATCGCAGAAACAGCTGCAACAATCTTGAATTCCTGCATCGAAGGCTTGCGCGTTATCTGCCACACGCGCTTGCTCTGCTCAGTGAAGGATGCAAGTTTCCTAGGAATGTTTTTGAAGTTCATTTTTCTTTTGCTATTTTCAGTGCTCTTTTCTGTGTCGGTACGATTTAGAGACAATTTTAGGTTTTAAAACTTTTACTTTCGGAGAATTCTGTTCAAACAAGGACAGGTAAGGTATGCAGGTTATGTGCAAACTTTTCTGTATAAGCAAGAATATTCAAATCCTTGGCGAAGCCATAACCCATGCCCCTTAAAATGTCAATACGATCTATCTTATCTGAAGGCGACATCTGCAAAGTCACTTTCTTTAAAAGTGGTCCGGACAAGTAAACACGGGTAGCAGTCTGTTTCGTCTCATCGCCACTCCCTGAACCATATACTTTTTCTTGTATGAATCTCCACCCACATTCTTGAGCAGTTTTCTCGAGTGCGCTAAGAACTCTTCCCCTATCTTGGATTCCTTCTCCGAGAATTAAAGTATAATTATCATATCCCATTTTCAGTCAATAAACTCGATTCCAAGCTCATTTGCGGCTCCCTTCTCCCTCTCTTCGCGCGCGGCGAGCGCGCCGAAAATCTGTGGCGACTTCACTCCCCTCCTCAAGGCTCATATCTTTTCCGCCGACGATGTTCACAAGAGCCCCTGAAGATCCTTCGATGTCTATATCGAGCAGAGGATTATTTATTGCTTTTTCAATAGCTTCCTTTGCCCTGTGCTTACTGTCTGATTCACCAACTCCGATCATAGCAACCCCCGCATTCGTCATAACTGTCTTGATATCTGCAAAATCAACATTAACCAGACCGGGCGAAGTGATGAGTTCTGTAATTCCCTTCACTGCATTTGTAAGAATCTCATCTGCAACCTTGAATGCAGTCTGAAGCGGTAAATCCGGAGCGAGTTCAAGAAGCTTGTCATTTGGTATCACAATCAGCGTGTCTACAAGGTCCTCAAGCCTCTCAAGACCGAGCATCGCATTCTCCCATCTCCTTTTACCTTCAATAGTGAATGGTAAGGTAACAACTGCTATGGTAAGGATTCCTGCCTTCTTTGCCACTTCGGCGATTACAGGGGCTGCTCCTGTTCCAGTTCCTCCCCCAAGTCCACAGGTGATGAAGACTAGATTAGCGCCCTGCATCCTCTTTCGGATTTCGCTTTCGCTCTCTTTGGCCGCATCAAAACCTACCTTTGGATTGCTTCCTGCTCCAAGACCGAATGTGAGCTCTTTTCCGATCAAAATCTTAGCAGAGGCAGTTGTATAAAGCAAGTCCTGTGCGTCGGTATTGACGGCGATCATATCAGCGCCCTTGATGCCGACTTCCATCATACGGGCAAGAGTATTGTTCCCTCCCCCACCTACGCCGAAAACCTTTACTCGCGCTTTTTGAAGCTCAAGAAATCTGCGTAATTCCTTATCAACCTCTTCAATATTCTTAGGTTCTTCTATCTCGAACCGCAACTCTTCTTTTTCATACATACGAGGTTGGGGTAAAAAAGATATTTAAACTTTTTTCTTTTCGGGCGCTTTTTGCTCCTTGCCTTCAGAATCAGTGCTCTCCACTTTCTTGCCCTCTTTATCCCTCTTCCCGGATTTCTTCCCATCCTCCGTGCCCATTTCTCCCTGCCCCGTGCCCTCTTCCTCCAGTCTTGCGGCCTCTTTCTCCACATTTGTGTCCTCTTTTACCTTGAAATCCCCCACAAGCTCCTTTATCTTCTTCTCCAATTCACGTGTAAAATCCGTGCCGAGCTTCTTTTCAAGCAGGATCTCGTGCTCTTTGAGGGAGAATTTGTCTGTTCCGGCGAAAGGATGATTAAAATCAGTGATTACCCTTCCCCCACTTACAGCGCGCACAGTAGCAATCAGATTGTCGATCGCGAGCGCAAGACCTGGGTAAGGATTTACCTGTTTTTCGTGAAAAACTTTCAGCGGAATTATCTTCACTAGCTTTGAATCGCGTTGGCCGAATGCCTCTTCTGGAGAAAGCTGGATTTCATATCCTTTTCCTACTTCCTTTCCGATAAGCTGCTTGTCCAATCCGCGCAAAAGCTGCCCTTCTCCAACGCAAAGCTTCACGGGAGCGTAATCTGCATCAGCAGGGAGGCCAGCTTCCTTCGCATCTTTCTTATTCGTAGTATCAAAAACCTTGCCCTCTTCAGTCTTTGCAGTAAATTCAAGCTCGATGAAATCCTTCTCTTTGACTTTTTCCATATTAAAAGTAAAAAACAAAGAAATGTTTTTAAATTGTTCTTTCTTAAGGCGGTGTGGAAACAAGGGAAAAATTAGCCATAGGTGGAAAAAAGAACATGGAAACGAGATTTGATTCGGTTATATCCTTGCGCAAGGGATCTTATGTGATAATAGATAATCAACCCTGTGTCGTCAAAAGCATAGATATAAGCAAGACCGGAAAGCACGGAGCGAGCAAGGCAAGAGTCGAGGCCGTCGGATTGCTGGATGGGCAGAAGAGGATCATCGTAAAGCCAGGACATGAGAATATACCTATACCGATCATCGAGAAGAGAAGAGGCCAGATCCTGCATTGCGATGAGGGCAAAGCGAGCATCATGGACTCTGAGACCTTCGAGACATTTGATGCGGATCTGGATGAGGATGTGCAAAGCGAGGCGCAGGACGGGAAGCAGGTAGAGTACTGGAAAGTCATGGGGAAATGTGTTGTCAAGAGGATTATAAATTGATCAGAAATTTGTAATGTGGGGTTCTAAGTAAATGACCGGCAGGATTTATGGGCTTGAAACAGAATTTGGAGTTCTTCCAGTTCTAGAGAGTCCGGAGGATATAGCAAAAAAAGTTCCTTCTAAAGGATTCACTAAGAATGGCGGAAGATATTATGTATGTGTTTCAGGAAATCATCCCGAATATGCAACTCCAGAATGTGCAAGTGTGCGTGACTTGGTGAAGTACGATAAAACAGGTGAAGTCATCGCGCAAGCCTTGTCGCCAAAGTTAGAACTGTATAAGAATAATTTAGGGTATCGTGGAGAGGAGACATTTGGCTGCCATGAGAACTACTTGGTGAAGAAGGAAATCTTCAATGAAGAAAAGCTTGCACCATTAATCCCATTCCTCGTAACGCGGCAGATTTTTGCAGGCGCAGGGTGGGTTGAGTTCTATAGCGATGGAGAAATGAAATACAATTTATCGCAGAGAGCGCAGAAGATGACTGAGGAGTTCAGCACAGGCACAAGCGCTGCCACAAATAGGGCCATAGTCCATCTGAAAGGCGAGCCGCACACAACTATAGGAGAGCGGCTCCACCTTATTCTTGGGGATTCGAACATGTCCGAAATCGCCACATATCTGAAAGTCGGGACAACTTCACTCGTTCTGGATATGATTGAAGACGGTACTCTAGAGGAAAAAATCAGGCTTGAAGATCCACTCAGAGCCTTGCGTAATATATCTGAAGACCAATCAAGAAGATGGATTGGAAGAAGAGACGATGGGAAAACTATTTCTGCTATAGATATCCAGCGGATGTATCTCGAGAGGGCGATGGAGTATAAGGGAGTGGATGACGAAACAGATGACATCCTTGCAAGATGGGAAAGAACTCTGGATTTGCTGGAAAGGAAGGACTTCACAGCGCTTTCGAGACAAGTGGATTGGGTCGCTAAAAAAGGCCTAGTAGATATTTGTGCCAATGATGAAAGAAAAGTTGAAGTGGACAAGTTAAGAAGCATTGATCTGATGTACAGCGCAATAGACAAGGAAGAAAGTTTATTTTATGCGCTCCAGGATCAAGGCTGTATGGACAGGATTGTGAGCGATGAGGAGATCAAAGAGGCCACTTTTACTCCGCCGAGAGATACTAGGGCATGGTGCAGAGGAAACCTTGTCGGAAAAAGGATCATCACATCCATAGATTGGGAAGAAGTCGACACAAAGTATGGATACGTAAGTTTAGATGACCCATTTAACCAATATGAAAAGAAGCTAAAGAGAGTCCTAACGCTCCATAATCTAAAACGAACCAACACTTTTAAAAAGGAGCGGGGTTAGAGGTAATAAAATACCCTGAAAATCAAAAAATAAAATGGTAAAGATTCCAGTTGCGCAACAAAGGCTCTACAAGAACATATTTGTGTGCAAGCGCTGCTCGCTCAAGAGAAGGGCCACTCCAAAGCACATCATCGAAAAGAGGGTAAAGTGCAGGCGCTGCGGAAGGAATGAGTTCAGGCCTATCAGGAAGAAGACGTAATCTCGAGGATAATGGTGAAGGCCAAAATATACATATTCATGAGGCCAGAGTATCTAAATGGCGCAGCAGATTCAAAAAAAGAGGACCTCATCAGGAATGGATTCGCCGAAGTCAAAGATGTTACGCAAAGTAAGTATATAGAATTGGAACTTCAATCCTCGAAATCCAGAAAAAGCCTGGAAAGAAGGGTTGATGAGATGTGCAAAGGTCTGCTTGCAAATAAGGTGTATGAGACTTACAGGTTTGAAATTGAAACTAGATGAAATATTAAAGAAAAATGGTTAATTATGATCTTATCTTATTCGGAATTTTTGCCTTTCTTCTCGTAATTTTCTACTTCAGGAACAAAAAGAAGATTGAGTTCCAGGGGATTGTCGCGCTCTATAAGACAAAGCTCGGTCTTGCGCTTTCAAAGAAGATTGTGCGCAAGCGCGAGAAGCTTTTCATTGTCCTGGGATACATCGGGATTGTTCTCGGATTTATCGGAATGGCATTCATTTTCTATACTCTCGCTTCCGGAAGCGTGAACGTCTTCATCAAGCCAGAAGCAGCCCCAGTTGTGGCTCCAGTGCTTCCATTCGTGAAGATTCCTGGCCTTCCTCCCCTGCTCTTTACGTATTGGATAATCAGCATCTTCATCGTTGCTGTAATTCATGAATTCTCTCATGCACTTCTTTCAGTTGCGCATAAAATCAAGGTGAAGAGCTCTGGCTTTGCTTTCTTTGGCCCCATCCCTGCTGCATTTGTAGAGCCGGATGAGAAACAGCTGGCAAAAAAGAGCAGGGCTGCGCAACTTTCAGTGTTCGCTGCAGGGCCATTCTCTAACATCATCACAGGAATTTTGTTCTTCCTCATATTCGCCTTCCTGATTGCACCTTATGTTGCTTCGATGGGAAATGTTAATTTTGAGATCGCAGATGTAGTTAATGGAAGCCCTGCATTCCTATCAGGCCTCCAGAAAGGGCAGACCATAGAGAGTATGAATGGCCTTGATGCTTCACCAAAGAACGTTTCCTCGGTTCTTGCAAGCCTTGAGCCAAATGACATCCTTGAGATAAAATCTGGAGGAAAAACCTACACACTAAAAACAGATAAGAATCCCCAGAACCAGAGCAAGGGATTTATCGGAATAAGCATTGATGCGAAGCTTGAGCCGAAGCGGGAGACCAGCAAGGCATATTTCAGTTTCATGATGTGGCTTCGCCAGCTTTTCTTCTGGCTTTTCGCACTCTCACTTGGAATCGGTCTTTTCAACCTGCTCCCACTAGGTCCTATAGATGGAGGAAGAATGCTTCTAGTCGGCCTCGGTTCTTTCATGAAGGATGAGAAGAGAGCAAAGAAGATTTTTTCATTCGTCTCATTTGTAAGCCTTCTTTTGATACTGATAAATCTGGCACCATGGTTTGCAAAAGCCTTTGGCTCGATCGGAAGGGCCATAGGGTAGATTTCCAGCTAGCCAGGCTTTTCAGGTAAGTTTTAAATCTTAGAGTTCTTTCTTGCATAAGCTTCTTTCTTAAAGAAGCTTAAAGGGCTCGTGGTCCAATGGTAAGATACTGCTTTCGCATGGCAGAGATGCGGGTTCGATTCCCGCCGAGTCCATAGGACCTTTCTTTTTTGAAAAAGAAATGTCCATCAAAGAAAAATAATTTACATGAACAGCAAAAAGAAAGTTTTTAAATGAAAATTTCCTATTGTGGAGATGGCAAAGAGCGCAGAAAAGAGGAAAGGAAAAGAGGGCATATTCAGCCTCATCGGAAAATCCTTCTCAACCTATTTCAAGAATCTCAATCTTGCACTGCCATTCATCTTCCTGCTCCTGTTCCTGATAATTGTCGCCGCGGTATTCATCGCCACAATTACTCCCGTCACCGGCACAAATGTAGAGAACCTTCAACTTGATCCTGCAACGCTCGGGATGGTTGCCATCGTTTCTATAGTTCTAGTCTTAGTACTGCTTGCGGGCTCATCATTCTTATCTAGTGGGATTATCGGAATGGCCTCGGAAATCGCAAGCAAGGGAAAGACACGGCTTTCAGTGATGTTCAGCACTGGAGGAAAATACTGGTTTAGATTTCTTGGCGCAACATTGAGCATCCTTGTGATAGTGCTTGTTCCGTTCCTGGCCGTATTATTTACTGCGAATAAGTTTTTGTATGATTCAGTTCCGGCAGCACAATTAATCGCCATAATCTTAATTCTACTCGTATTGATGCTCTTCTTCGTCTTTTTTGCCTTCGCTCCATATTTCCTAGTCATGAAAGATATGAGGGTTTTCGCATCGATAAAAGAAAGCTTCGCTTTTGTGAAGAAGAACTATGTTGATGCTCTCCTGCTCTTCCTTATCCTAACCATCACATCGATCTTGATAAATCAGATCCCATATGTTGGGTGGGTGATAAACCTGTTGCTGCTCGGCCCGGTGCAGGCGCTTGTGCTCGTGTATTTCATCAATTCGAGAAAGTAACATTAAGTTCTTATCTCCCGCTAAGTTCATCTAGGGCTTTTTCCACTTCTGGATGGCTCGCTATTTCTGATTGGTTTAGTATATCACGGAGTTCTTTCGAGGCTTTCTCTGTTTCTTTTTGTTTTTTTATCTCCCGGAGGAGAAGGAGCTTTATTTCTCGCGCAAGAGAAGCTATTTTTGGGAGATTTTTACTGGAGTCAATTGCAGTTTTAGACTCGCTTATCGCGTGTAAAGAGATATAATAATCTTGGCTATGCTCCAGATATTTACCTTTTTTAGTGAGAGTTATCTCATATTCCACCCCCCTCCTAAGTTTTTGGAGTTCAAAGTTTATCGAAAATAGGGCCCCCTCGACATCTTCAATGTAACTTATGACCCCCGCTATATTTCCAGAATTAATAGACTTCTTGGCAGATCCTACAAGCTCCAATATCTTTAAGTATAAACTTTTTATGTGGCTTACAATCTCGTAACAATACTCCGGACCGGAACCAAAATCCCATATTGGTCGATTTAAATACACTATCCTTATTTTACTATGGCTGTTATAAATTCTTTTAATTAGATTCTCACAAGAATCCAGCATCCTCTTAACTTCTTTAGAACTCTTAAACATCTCGAGGCTCTTCTTCTTGTACACCTCGTCAGCGCTTGCCCTCTTCTTCCCAAATATCCACCATCCCATCTTGATGGGACTCGAGGCTGATTTAATAACCTTATCCAGAACTGTTTTTGAAGAACAATTTTTTGGGTGTAGCTTTTCTTGTTTTCTAAAGAAGCTTACTCAGTAACCTTCAGCGTCGCTTCAGAAGTCTCCACATACTTGTACCTCAAGCGGAATCTTATAGGGCTTACATGATCTGAAGCGCCCTGCATGTTCCTCTTGCACAGGATCGTGCTCCCAACTCTTCCTTCGCCGCTCTTCTCTCCGCTCAATGTAGGCTTGCAATCAAGAGGCTCTTCTGTCTCTATCGCTGCGAGGATCGCATTCTCTAAGTAAGGCTCTGGGGTTGCGCAGTTTGCAGTTGGCGCATAAACCTTTCCTCTTCCTTTATTCTCAACAACGAATTTAATGAGAACATTCTGTCCACTTCTCTCTTCGGTCAAAGAAGTGATCTGCAATGGTCCATCCCCTATTGTTGCACCCTTAAGCTTGCCTTCCTTATCTTTCGCTCCTGCACTTAGAGAGCATACCTGCGATCCTTCGAAAGCAAAGCAGATGTCTGCCCTCACATCTGACTCATATACATAGCATGATTTGTAGGAAATCTTCTGATCGTAATTCACATTCTGTCCCGTATAGCGCGCATTATCAGTGAAGATGATATTCTCCCTTCCGCCAGCAACTCCAGATGCACGAAGGGCCTTCTTGAGCTCTGCTTTGTTTTGCTTTACCAGTTCAGTCTGCGACAGCGAAAAAAGTTCAGGAAAGAATCCTCCAAGAAATACCTGTGCCTCTCCTGCCTTTACATCATAACTCCCCTTATTCTCAAGCGTGACCATGAATCTAAAGTCTTGGCCCTTACTTACCTGCGATGGAGGAGCGCCAGAAACCAGTTCAAGAGCAAGGCCTTCTGTTCCCGAGGCTTGCTGCCCCCCTCTTTTGCATCCGGCTTGCCCGAAGGCAAGCAAGGCGAGTATGAGTGTGAGTGCGAGAATATGTGTTGTTTTCATTTTCCTCTTTCTTTTGTCTCCTTTATTTTTTAACGTTGTTTATCTTCAGATTCTACGAACAAGGTATGGGTCTTCACCGCTTCTACTGTATAATCCAGCTTTATCCTTAACGGATGGGCTATGACTCCTTCAGAATTAATCACCCCCGTACACCTTAAAACCCTTTCGGTCAGCACTTCTAAAGTGCTTCCATCTGTATCACATTCCAAAGAATATGGCCCAAAACTGACGTCATTGACAAATACTTTATTCACAGCCTCTTCATTGAATCCGGAGACAGCTCCCGGAAGCAGCAACTTCCCATTCACCTGTTTCTTCAGGTTTATCTTCACAGAAAGTTTCACCTGCCCATCAGAGATGCGGAAAACATTCTTTTCTATGCTGGAAATTCCAAGAGGTGCTTTTACTTTAGAAGAGATGCTTTCAGAGGTCTTGCAGGAGGTTGTTGTCTGCTTGAGCGGATCTTTCACACATATCACTTGTGAGAAGTCAGTAGAGTATTGATACAAAATGGAAGTAGAGATTGTAGTTGGCTGACTATCCAATCCCCGATACATAAAAGAACTTCCTTCTGAAGGAAGCGAGATTATTTCGCTCCTCGGAACAACCTTGCCTTTGTCTTGAGATGCCGAAGCGATAGAGAAGATTTCGCAATTTTTCCCTATTCCACCGTAAATATCATCTACAGTATCTTCAACGCAGAGCTCGCCAGTTGTTGGAATCTCCCCAAAATTCTCTATCTTAGCGATGACCTGGAATTCTGCGTCAGGCTCTATTTTTACAGGCGGCGCATCTGGAAGCAAAGAGAAATCAAGACCAATCGTACCTGCCTTGCTGTTTGTCCCTCCCCCACCCGGAAAGGTGAAAGGATTTGAAGCACTGCATCCGGCTTGCCCGAAGGCGAGGAGTGCCAGCAAAAGTGTGAGCGCCAATGCGTGATGTGTTTTCATTTTCTTCCTTTTTTATAGTATATTACTTGCTTGATTTATTAAAATAGTTATCCTGTGACTTTTTCCCTTTCTGATTCTTCCAGGACAGTGAGCGGAAGCTCATAGACAGATTCAAATTGGAATTCTGCGCTTGCGCGCACAACTGATTTCTCCGGTGCCAGCCTTGAGGGATCAAGGCCTCCAATCTGCAATGTGCACTGAATATCTATTGGAACATCTTTTAATCTCAGGATTCTAGTCGCCGTGTCCAGCTTGCTCGAACTTAGCGAGTAAGAATCAAAGCCCTCATCAAGCTCGCATGGCTGGGTAAATCGCACCGTCTTGCTCTTCGGATCTTCAAGAGTCAAGCTTTTGATCGATGTGATATTTCCATTAATGTCCTGCTCTCTCAAGACTACAGAGAATGGCCAGCTCCCCTCAAATAATGGCTGGTCATTGTCGCTTCCGATAGAAACCTTCAGTGGAGATTCATACTTCATCTTGCTCAGAACTGTCCTTCCCCGCAAATTCTCCTGGATGCCAGAGAAAGGATCTTCTTTGAGCGCGAGTGCATCTTCGTGCATAGTGTAGATGTTCCATTCTGTTTTTGTGACAATATCCCTCAATAAGCGTAATTCAAAATCATGAGATTCGACCTCTTTCTTTATATCCCCAGTTACTTCTTCTCCAACGGAATTTTCCTGTGAGATTTTCAGTCCTCCCTTTTTCCTGCATATCACAGAAGCTCTCTGCTCGATAGAACTTTTTCCGAAGGTGAGAACTCCGCCCCGGATTAATGGAGAGGATAATATCTCCATTTCCTCGTCATCTGCAACACATCGCGGCTCTATGATATACTCCTCATCAAAAGGATTTGTAACAACGACGGCCGCCTTGACAATCACATCTTCCCCTTCAAAGAACACAGACTTTGATTCTGAAAAATCAACCCGAACCTGCACTTCCTCCTTCTTGTTTTCTGTAACGCTTGGCTCGCTCCAGTCGTAGAATGGCTTGAAGAAGCATTCGACAGGATCAAGCATGCAACGCATTCCCTTCTGAATTCCAATTGTGACCCTGTCAAGATTAAATCCAAGGGGGCCTAGGAAGACCTCAAATGCTCCAGCTCTCCACCAGATGAAGGCAAGGGTTGCGACTAGGCCGATTCCTATGAAGACTATGACTGTTGTCTGCGTCTCAGGTGCAAGAAGAGAGAAGATAAAACCGAAAGCGGCTCCAGCAATCCCACCGATTATCATCCCTCCAAGTCCTCCCGAGAAAGAGTATCCGATGAAAGCTCCAACGCCGACAAAGATTCCTGCGAAAGTAATAGTCCTTATCGCTTTTTGAGACTTAGAAGAAGGCTCTGTGGTTATAATCAGGAACAAAATTCCAAGACCAGCGCCTATCACTAGCCCCATCACAGCGCCAGCAAGAATTCCGAAAACTCCCGAAAATCCGAAAATCACAATCCCTGTAATTCCGAAAAGGACTGCGAAAATCGCCGCGAATATTATTCCGCCGAATATCGCTGCTCCGAGCAAAGTCCCTTTTAAACTTGAAGCGTCAGCCATTTTTCAACACATTTGTTTTAGGCCAAAGGTTAAGATTACGAAATCACTCGACCTCTAGCTCGCCTTCCATCCCGGCTTCCTTATGGCCTTGAACAGAGCAGTAGAAAGTAAATGTCCCTCTTTTATTAGCGATAAATGTGATAGTATCCTTCTCTCCAGGTTCTATAGTGTCTGTCCTTACATTAAAAGAGGGGATACCAAAGTTATGTGAAATATCTCCATTATTCTTGAACGTTACGATGAGCTTGTCTCCTTTCTCCACAGTTATCCTGTCTGGATCAAAAGAGAACTCAGTGGCTTCAACAGTCACCCTTATGGTTTCGCCAGTGAAATCTTCATCTGTAGATCTATCTGAAGAAGTATTCAGGAGTCTTTCCCTATCCTCTAAAGGAAGCGAGATTATATAGATAAGAATGAACACAAGCATGACAATAATCAGGACAGCTACAGGGATTGTCGATTGCCCTCTTTTCACTAATATGTTTCCCATTATTTCTGGCTTTGAAAGCCCAAATGCATTTATAAATTTTTTTGAGAGCAAAATAAGGCAAAGTATAAAAGTGCCCCCCGCTAGAGTAAGGAAAAGAGGTCAGAAGGTCTAAAAGGCCAAGAAGGAAGAGTAAATGTTGGGGTGGTTTTTGCTTACAATCGCATTTATCTGGATACTTGGAGCTACAGTTACAGACCTGAAAAAGAGAGAAGTTCCTGACTGGCTAAGTATTTCCCTTGTTGCCATAGCCCTTGTTGCAAGGATGATTTACTCCCTTCTTGAGAAAGATATCTCCTTCTTCCTTCAGGGGGCGCTTTTCTTTGCCATTTTCTTTGCACTGGCAAATTTATTCTACTATGCGAGGATCTTTGCGGGAGGAGATGCAAAACTTTTGATGGGCCTTGGCGCGATTCTTGCAGCTCCGCCAGTGCTTCCTTTCTCCCAAGGCACAAGTGCTGTAATCTCAATTCCTATGCCATTCGTATTCATCCTTAATCTACTCATCGTGGGGTCTTTGTATGGATTGCTTTTCACTACTGTAGTTGCCATCAAGAACAGGAAAAGATTTTTCCCAGAATTTGTGAAGAAGTGCGGGAAGGTAAGAATATTCTTCTTGCCGGTAGCGGCTCTTGTTATAGTGGTTGCCATACTCACTATCTTCACAAAAAGTTACTTCCTTCTGCCGTTCGCGGTACTCGCGCTACTCTTTCCATTCATCCACTCCGCAATAAAAGCCCTCGAGGAAGTCGGGATGGTTTCCCTAGTGCACCCGAAAGATCTCGCTCTCGGAGACTGGCTCGCTCGAGAAGTGCGTGCAGGAGGAAAAGTGGTAAAGCCAACATGGGAAGGCCTGAGCAAAAAAGAGCTTGAGTTTCTGCAGAGGGCAAAGAAAAAAGTTCTTGTAAAGTATGGGATTCCATTCGTGCCTGCCTTTTTGCTCACTCTTTTGGCTACAATACTCTTAGGAAATCTCTTTGAATTCCTGATTAGAATAATTATGCCCTTCTCCTAAATTTCAGGGCACGCTCAATCTCTCGCGAGGAGTCGCTTTGTGCCTGTGCTTCTTCCTTGTACGATTTCTTCTTCTCACCCATCTCCTTTTCAAGACTCGTCTTAAGCATGGCGGCAATCTTCTTCAACTCTTCCTGATTTGCTTTTTTCGCGTCCCAATCGAAAGAAAGCCCATCCTTATCAAAGCGGGGAATCAAATGCAGGACAAAGTGGGGCATTTTCTGTCCGGCTGTTGCACCGTTTGCCACATACAAGTTGAAGCCTCCTGCCTTCAGCACATTCACCAAATAGATGGAGAGAGAACTTGCCGTCGAGAATATCTTCTCTCGCGTCTCCGGTGAAATCTGGAAGAGAAACTGAAAATGTTTTTTTGGGAAGATGAGGGTATGCCCAGGCACTGCTGGATTTATATCGAGTGCAACAATAATCTCAGAATCCTCGAATACTTTTATCGTCTCGATGCTTCCCTTCGAGATTTGACAGAAGATGCATTGCTTCTCGATCAACTCAAGCTTTTTATCAGGAGGAAGTTCTGCAAATCTCTTCAGTTGTGCTATCTGCTCCTCTGAAAGCTCCTCTTTAAGCTCTTTTTTGACCATCGCTAATTTAGGGGGCTGTCATTTAAAAATTCTGCCGGGCGCGTGCGGGGAAAGATTTTTAAATATGATTCATCTAAAAGTAGTAACAATATCTGGGTTATCCGAGATTATTTGAAGCAACAGATGAAATTAAACACAATACTCTTATCAGCCGCTATAACTAATTCTGCTAATGTGAGCTCTCCGCAAAAACACTTGGAGGAGATGATCTCCCCATCCAGCGTATCTCAGAATTTTGTGATAGAGTGGGGGAGAACGAGCAATGATGCGATTAGGGCATCTGAGATGAAGGGAGGAAAAATAAGAAGGTATGGGGGAACGAATAATTATGAAATAGAGCTTCCGGCATTCAGAAGAGGAAATTCAGTAACTGCATCTGCTCCATATGAAAAAGAGAGGGGGGAAGAACAGCTCTATGCGCTCGAAGTAGATTATCGAAGGGGAGAGAAAACATGCCAGTGGAGAAGCATCCAGCCACTGAAGTGGAATGATATCCCAATAGAGGCACTGGATAAGAATTCAAAGATAAAGATGATGAGAGTTAATTATGCTGGAAAAATTGGTGGCAAAAGAAACCTAAGGGGAGCAGATATCTATGTGGCAGATCAAACAGTAAAGAATGTAAGGTTCAAAGTAAAGGGCGATTACTAATTAAATCCGCACTTAGTACCTACATTCCGGTGGAGGCTCAATCGGGTTTATTTCTCCATCTTTGCAGATCCCAAGTCCTGGATTTCCCCCAGTGATGTCACTGAATAGACTCTTTGACAGATCGAATTGATTGCAGTTTTTGCAAGATGGGCAAGCATCTGCTACATATCCTGTCGCACATCTCCTCTTTCCATTAACAGTACAACAAGCCTGCACCCATTGATTTCTGCTCTTGCACGGAGTTGTGACTGAAGGAGAAGATGAAGGCCAGCAATTAGAGCATGGTTTCCCTCCGGGATTTGGTGCAGCTATGTACTTATCCCCATATTTTTCTCTGCAGGCTTTCGGTAATTTTTTGTATGTGTCTGAACCTGTAGGTGGCCTGTTATACCAAGAGAAGAATGCGTCATCATTCTCAACACATGTCGGAGGAAGTGCCCGTTCTATACCAGTGCCTCCACCAGACCCAGATCCTCCGCTTGGAGACCCCCTAGACTTAAGCACAGAAAGGATTTTATCCACACCAACTATCTCCCCAGTACTTTCTACTCCCGAGAGGAAAAAGAAAACAGTTAGAACGATGAATAAGGCCGCGAAGATCGTTACAAATTTATGCGCAGATGGAGATTTCACAAGCTTATGCGCTGACCGCGAAGGCCTTGGCACCAAAAGATTCCTCTTTTTCATTTTCGTAGCAAGTAGCAAGATATGAGCTCTATTTAAAAGTTTATCCAATCGCCCTTCTTACATCCACAATTTCTGCAGAGTTTATATCAGACAACGCAGAAAGCTCCTGCTCGAGCACATCAGGACTCTCGTTATCCGGCCAAGTGAAGATAAGAAGCAGTGCATTAAGGCCGAATGCGATGGGCTGTATCTCCTCCTTAAGCAGTTTCTGCCCATGCTTCTCGATGATATGCTCTGCATTCTTCTTTACCTCACCCAGATCGCTCTGGGGAGATTCAGGCATTATCTTCACTTGTATGAGTAACATTCTGTATCTCTACTGTTTTGTCTCGTCGTAACCCTTGCCTTCGTAAACACTCGCTTGACTTTCGCGGCTGTCTGCACGACTTCGCAAGTATCCTCTGAAAACTCTAAGAGCGCTTGTTCTATTGTTGACTTTCATTTTAAGGTCCTACAAATCCACAATCTCCACATTCATAACTGGAAGAAATCCGTCTGCATTTCAGGCATCTCGCCATCTCTCGCTTAGAGCACTGCGGACAGTGAAATGTGACTCCTTGCCTTCCAACCCCCTCTTTACACGAGGCGCAAACAAGTTTTTCTTTATCCAGTTTAATCATAGTGAGAAGTTTTATAACAATCCTTTTATAAATCTTTGCATGAAATCCGACATTCAAAAAGCCATCAGAAAAGGATGTATCTTCATCTATCCGACAGATACCATCTATGGAATTGGATGCGATGCCACAAATTCGCTGGCAGTAAGAAGGATACGCAACCTGAAGAGGAGCAAAAAACCATTTTCCATCATCGCGAGCAAGGAGTGGATAAGGAAGAATTGTGTGCTCGGGGGACATGAAAGGTTTCTTAGGCTTTTGCCAGGTCCCTATACTTTGATACTGAAACTAAAGCGCGTGGATGCAGTAAGCAAAGAAGTAAATCCAAATGGGAAGACTATCGGAGTAAGAATCCCAAAACACCCATTTACAAAGGAAATCCTCAAGAGCAAAAGGCCATTCATCACAACATCTGTGAACGAGACCGGCGAGAGATTCATAACAAGCCCGGGTGAAATCCCTGAAAGATTTAAGAAAGCTGCCACCATCATAGATGCCGGCAAGCTTAGGGGAATGCCATCAAAGATTTATGATCTTACTGGTCCTCGGGCGAAGAGAATCAGGTGATGCAGGCTCCTATGGTGTAACGGATAGCACACAACCTTGCGGAGGACCTTCTTTGCGAAAGAAGCTCCACCAAGAAAGAAGGGAAAGTGAAAAGGTTGTAATCGGGGTTCGAATCCTCGTGGGGGCATCACTCCTTAATTTTCAAATAGCCCGACAAAAGATATATATATATGATTTCGTAAAAGTTGGTATGGGAATATTTGGACGAAAACGCAAGGAAACAGAAGCGGTGGAACTAACCAAGGCGGAAATAAAAATAATACAAGATGATATTCAACGTATAGAAATTATAAGTGAGTCTATTCGTATTGCGGATAATTCTTTACAAAGAATGATTTCGCATTATAGTGATAAGGTTGAACCCGCTATGAGAAGTATTGATTCTATAAGGAAGTCACTAGTAAATGCTGGAACAGAAGTGGAGAAGGCTGGAAAATTATGTAACCATCACCTCAACTTTATAGATTACAAAGGAATCAAGCCCCATATGAGAAAAGTAGAGGGTTCGCTCATTAATGCTATTGCAGGACTAGACACAGCAATTGGTATCATGTGGAATGCCATTCCTAGAGAGGACCTCCAGAAAACTAGAACTAATTTAGTAAATGCGTCTAAAATAGCCGAAAAGTTGTTGAGATGAGAGTATAATCGACTTTCTAATTTTTATTTAACAGCCTTATAATTTATTTAATTACCTGTTTAGAATTTCACTCCTTATCGCTCAAGCCAGCCTCGCGCAGGAAGAATAAGCATTCCGCATCTGGCATGTTCGGCGAGTCGATAAGTTTTGCGACCCTGCTGTCTTTCTTTCCTTTTCTGAAATATAATCTGTAAGTTGAATTATGTACAATAAATCCATTTGCAATGTAATTCTCATTCTTAGGCACGCTTAGATCAAAGAGTGGCTCACTATTTGCTTTCTCCCTAATACTTCTTATCTTCTCGAATCTTAGATCTCCATTAAGAAGTGAAATTAAGAATTCCATCTTTCTTTTGATCTGCATATCTTTAATCTCAGTTCTCATTAAAGTATTTACAGCTGCGCGCAATTCTCTTACATTCACATATTGGTAACTTTCCGGTCTATGCTTGATAATCTTTGAAGGAACCAGGCCAGCATCTTTGAGTAGATGCCATAACTCTTTTCTTTTTACAGGAGTCATCTCTTTGGTATAAGTATTACTGCAATAGTTTACCCATCCCTCAAGCAGCTTTTGCTTATCCGTTGCTGTAAAACCGATTCTTGTATAATCAAAAACATCTCTATCTCTTATGTCTAGATGTGTATGTTTTTTCTTTCCGACATCAAGGCGGAGATGGCTTCTTACTCCAAGTCTAAGCAATAATAGCTGTATACGTTTCAAAATTTCCTTATCTTTCTGTGCAAGCGTGATTCTCGGTCTTTTCTTGCTGATGTAGCCCTCTGCATCAGAAAAGCCCTTTATGAAGGCTGCGATATGCTCTTCTTTGCTTTTTCCTATATAATCGAATAAGTCAACGAAGAGTTTTTCAAAGAGCTCTTTTATTGCTACTGAGTTTATATTCAATGTATAGCAATTCTTGCCCCCCATCTTTGTTATGCCTCCTTCTACATTGAACATTTCCTTAAACAACTGCCTATAATTTTCCAAAACCTCAAGCCTTTCATCCCTAAATCTAAGCCCAGATTTCTCAAAATTACCATCCCCTAAGAAATAGCCTAGTATTTGCGCTATCTGTGGCACTAAAATTTCCGACATAATTATGTTTCTATGCTTGTGTGTCTCATGTAAGGCAACGTGTTGAACAAGATGCAATCCAAGATAATTCTGCAAGCTGTCTATTACCGGGCTATAAGTTGGATATTCTTGATTTAGAACTCTTCTAAATTGTCTTGGGGTTATTCCAATCTTCTTACAGACTTCTTTTCTTGTAACATTGTTTTCCCTTAGCTTCTCCTTAATGACTTTTTGGCCTTCTTTAGAAATCTTCTTTACAGTCTTAACCGTGATTGCTGGCAGCTTCTGCTCCTCTCCCTCTATTTCTAACTTTCTGGCCATTAAAACAAAGTCTCCATTTTTTAGATTTCTGGCTTCTTCTTCTTTAACTGAAAAGTCTTCAACCAAGAAGAATCTATGGAGTGGAGAGGCTTCTATTGTGCTTCCTGCTTTAATTTCATACACTTTGTTGATGGTAGGATTAACAAATCTTGCATCATTTTCTGCTGCTTCAAGCTTCATCCTGCTGAAATTGGCTGCCATTAAAGAATTATTCTTGTTTAAATCCACTATTGCCCTGATTCTGCCATCTGAAAGTTGGATAAGGGTATCGGAAGTAAGACAGGCGTGCCCGATGATGTTCCCTCCAACGGCCGCTGTTGGATCTCCGAAAAGCATGTCTGGCCTTGACATTACTTGGTTTGTGATGTAAATCGCCAGGTTGTATGAATCTGCAAGCTTCTGCAGCTGATGTAGGTGCTGATTAAGCTTCTGCTGCCTATCTGCCAGCATTCCTCTGCCGACAAATTCACTTCTGAAAAGATTCATGATAGAATCCACGATGACGAGCTTGATAGGATTTCCGCCGTTTATCAAGTCTGAAACTTTTTCTGCAAGAAGCATTTGGTGGTCTGATGAGAATGCACGTGCGACGAGAATCTTTTTCAGGGCTTCTTCAGGATTCATCCCGTAACCTTTTGCGAGCTGTTTGATTCTCTCTGGCCTGAATGTCGCTTCTGTATCGATATAGACTGCCATCCCTTCTGCACCACTCTTCGTCTTAGGGAGTTGTACAGAGCACGCAAGTGAATGTGCAACCTGTGTCTTTCCGCTTCCGAAAGCGCCGAAAGCCTCTGTTATGGATTTGGTCTCAACTCCTCCCCCGAGCAGGCCATCAAGATTCTTGCTCCCTGTTGTTATTCTAAGAACTTCCTTTCTTTTTTCTAAGAACTGGTTGGCATCAGTAAATCCTAAATCAAGCCCCTTCCTTGCAGCAAGTATCGCTTTCCTTGCAGTGCTCTCTGTGAGCTCGGCCATCTGTGAAAGTGCGCGCGGAGAAAGAACAGCAATGCTCATAAGGTCTACGTAACCTGCAGAAATCAATCTCTTTGCTGTAGCCTCGCCAATCCCGGGCAAGTCTGTAAGCTCAAGCTCTGGCTCTTTCTGCTCAGCTTGCTCAACTTGTAGTGGCTTTTCCTCAATTTTATCTGGCATTTTCCCCTTCCCTATTTTCCCCTTGCTGGATGAGAAAGGCGGCAAAAACTTATAAATTTATGCGTGATTTTTGGCTATTTGTTGCGTGGTTGGAGGAAGGTATAAAAACCATCCCCAACAACAGATTTTATGGGATTATTTAAGAGGAACCCCAATAAAGAAGAGGGAAGAAGAGGGAAGAAGAGGGAGGGGTCTCGAAGATACGATCGTGCTCGTAGTAGGAATTGTAGCTTCAATAGCCATGGCGATTACAATTATTTCTAGCCAGTATAATCTTAGAAAGAAATTTGAAAAATCCGATGTTGATTATTCACTGAGCGGGTATACTGAGAAAGGGGGAAAAGTTACAGGAGCCTTCAACAAAGCATTTGATCAAGGCAGAATTACAGTGCAAGACTTGTACTTCGTACATGGTAAAATCAATGATGCTGGTGGTTGGCTGACACGAGCAAGGCAATTTTTCAATCGGCAGAAGCTGGACAAGGCATTTGATTGTGTGATAAATGCAAATAGTGAGATAGATAAAGGGAACCAGAGATTTAAGGGAAGACCAGAGCTTCAGAAATATTTTGAACCTGCAAGAGCTGCTGTTCTTAAGGTAAGGAAAGAACTAAATGAATACAGGAAATTAGTTAAGTGATTTCTCTCACTCTTCTTACTCCAATCCAGTAGCCTTGCTCAATTCATCTATCAGGGCAACAATATCTACCGCATTTGCTGAATTGATGACAAATTCTATTCTGTCCATCATCGCGTTCTTCCTCACGCGGCCATCGAACATGAATTCCTCTCCGAGTAGCTTTTCGCGGAGCTCTTCCTCCTGCACTGCATTACTCCTTAAGTCAGATACTTCATCCTCACGCAGATTATAGAGCTTCCTCACTGCATCAAGAAAACCTATCGCTCTCACGCTTGCGGTGCCATCATCGATGTACAGGTTGATGATTGGAAGGAATTTTTCCTTGACTTCTTTATGCACGAGACAGTAATATTTCCCATCTGACTCTGTAACTCTCTTTTTGCATTCAGGGCAGGAGGGAAAAAACTTTAGGGGAAACGCCTGCACTATCGTTGCCCGCAGGCTAGTTCTTTCGCCATCCCTAAATTCAGAAATCTTGGAAGAGGAAGCACTGCTGGGAGAAGTTCTAACATTTTCTATCACCTCATCACTATGTTCTATCGAACTTTTTCCGCCGAGGTGCAACTCTTTCATATCAGTGCCACGCACATCAGCCTTCTTAAGGAAAATAACGTTGCCTTCTTCAAGCCTCTTCTCCTCCAGGAGGGCGGTATGCATCGTGTCCCATAGGACAACGCGCACAGAGCCAGTATCATCGGCGAGAATAAAACTTCCAATCTTACCTTCCTTGCCATCTTTTTGCTTATAGGTTTTCACAGGATAAATCCTTGTAATCTTCCCGAGGATATCTACATTGCGCATGCCTACCATGAGTCCAGAGACCTTGACGCGTTGCGCATCGAACTTGATTCCAAGCTCGCTTGCAACGATGAGAGAAGCTCCTTCCAAGGAAACCAGACCTCCGAGAGAGATTTGCTTCTGTTTGATGCGTTTCTCCAATTCCTCCTCAGAAAGCCCGCTCTCTTTCGCAACCCGTATTACAAACTCCTTATATCTTGCCTGCATCATACAAGAGAAAAAGCAGGGAAAATATATAAGGCTTTTTGAAAGATTTACCCCCCGCCCCAGATTACACTATAAGTCAGCTATCACGTATAGAGAAGGCAAAATTGAACTTTAGCTCTCCGAATTTATCCACTCCATCTGTAAAGAACACTTTTCTCTTAGAACTTGCCTCGAAGATAATGAAGTCTCCGTCTTTATTCACGACTACATTAAAACTCTTGAACTTTTCAGAGTCTAAAGAAGAGATGACGCAGGCGTACACATCCCTCTCTTTTTTACATTGCCCCATAGACTTCTTGCCTTCGCCATAAAGAGAGTAAAATTCAGAGAGGGAGAAAGGCAACTCCACACTGATTGGAGAATTGCTACTATACTGAAATTTTGGTAAGGAGTATTCCAAGCTTTTTTTAGGGGTTACTGTTAGAACCTCTTCGGAAAGTTTTATATCGAAGCCACTTTCAGCCTTGCCTGTGACGACTTTTGAGAGAGAAGTTGGGGGGATATAGAGTAAATCATTACTGCTCCAGGTTGTTTCATACTTACCTACAGAATCTTTGAGGTACATCTCAAATCTGGATAGGAACTCCGCCTCAAACTCATTTTTTGGAGCAAGGGTACATTTAGAGTCGAACACTCTCCCATAGATGCCTGAAACAGAACATCTGCCCTCGGTCGGCGGATTTTCCGCGAGTTTGAAAATGGATTGGTCTGAAGCCAAACGTGTTGACTCTTCCAAATAAAATTGTGCCTCTCGGGCCTCTGATTGGATAGCCAGAAGCGTAAGTGGGCTCAAAACCTCATCGGCAATCTCTCCACGGAAGACAACACCTGCATAGATGGCGTAGACCGTTACAGCGATGGCTATGATTAGGATTCCGAATGCGAAAGTCGTTCCTTTTTTATTTTCCATTCTCCTGTTCGTAGCTCCCAGACTAGCCCGCGATCAAGACAATTGCAGATTTTTCTGGAGCTATATCATCTGTTGAGCATTTAAGGTAATTGATAGATGAAAGGATCTTCTTTTCGTTCGGGTCAAAGAAAGTATTCTCACGATTTATGTTGGCGCTCATTATCGATCTTCCAGTCTTGCCTTTATCCTCCACCTTGTTCCCTAAGCAGCAGACACCGTCTCCGATTAGGTCTGGGGATATTCCAGCAGAGATTCCACAGCAAACGTTTGGATCATTTGGATTGGTTGATGCAGGATTACATCCAAGCTCTTTTTTCAGCATATTCACGCTGGGATCACATCCGTCACTCTCGAATAATAGGGAGTTACATCCCGGAGAAAGATAGCTGCAATATTGGTCGCCGAAACCAAAGGAGCTGTGAGAGAATTCATGGAGCAATGTATCTAGACTAGTTGGGGATTCTGAATCTCCCTGAAAGATGGGGAAGATGAGATTAAATTTATCCGGCTCATACCCTAGTGCATCCAGTTTCTTACGGACAAATCCAGCCCATTCCAGCTCCCCAAGATTGTATTCCTCGAATGCAAAGAGAGAACTGCTAGGATCATCATTTCCTTGAAAAGCTGTGCTGAAATCGTTTTTAGTGAAGACATTTACATTACCGATCTTGGAATAGACTTTGCTTCTGCAATCCTTTAAAGGGAGATTATCGATAAAGAAGTCAACTATCTTCTTCCCCTCTTTATTTGCAGCGTCTTGAGATTCCCATTCGCCAGCAGGCACTAATAAAAGTTCTATCTTGTACTTTTTCTCGGCGGGAGAAAGAGTGGAGCCTTCCCTGCCTTGCAAAGGTTCCGATGCCCCACTCAAGGTCTGCGAATTGGAGCCAGTATCGGAGAAGCTTTTTACATTGCACATAGTATTGCATTCTTCAAAACTTTTTTCTTCCAGGCAGGAATTGTATGATTCCTTGAAGCTAAATTTAAATTTTGGATGTTGTATTACGGAGACTCGGGGCGTGAGGGGCGGTGATCCAGTTGGTGTCAAAATAGATTGCCGAGAGGGATTGCCGCTTTGTGGCTGCTCAACCCAGTTGTAGTTTATTTCACTCCCATCTGGAAATTCTACCTTGAATGCATAGCATTCTCCATAAGTCCTCTCGAGTGCTTCATTTACTCTATCTTTAATGAGCTCTTCAGGCACATCAGCCTCGACTTTTGCTTTATAAATCGAAAAAAACTCAGCGAAAGTCATCACTGTTTTTGGCGAATGATCCACTTCTAATTTAAGGGAGGTTTTCAATAACGATTCTGCTGGAGAGCTGTCTTCAAAGCTGAGGGCACTTTTAGTCTCGAATTCTTTCTTCAGGAAGAATGGAAAGAAGATATGCGTGACTACCAGAAATGCAAATATAATTCCTGCCAAAAAGAAGATGGCTAGCATCGTTGCGAATGCCGAGCCCATTATCCCTCGTTTTTCCGATTTCATATTTGATTTCATCTTTTTTTGACTAATATTTCGATATCTAAAGTTCCTGGATGTACTGTGCCTTCGAGATTAACTGCCACATATTTCCTAGACTTACTGCAGTAAGGAGCATTTTTCTCCTCATTGAACACACAAAGTGGCTCCAAGTAATCAAATTCATCTGTCTTAGCCACAATACTTGCATCCAGGACAGTTAAATTAAGTTTAGCTCCGACTGCATCTGATGAGAGGCATTTTTCAAGTTCTTTCGAGTCGATTTTGGCGAAATCTATAACTCCAACATCCTCGTAAAAACAGGTTCCTGCTCTTTGGGAGAAAATGGCTGCTTCTATGGGAGTTACGTCTATAGCAGAAACTAGGATAGCGATAAAAAAGGAGACTGCAAGAGCTAAGGGCAAAAGAAGAAAAAGTAGCCTGGGAATCCATAGCATACCTTCTGCTACATCCCCTTTTTTATCATTAAGCAGGTTTTTGTTTAACATTTATTTCCAGTGTATTTTCAGTAGATTTTTTGGTGATCTCTTTATTCTCGTTCAGGACTATTTTGTAAGATGTGGCTGATAAGAGTTTTGATTTTTTGATCTCCAGCTTTTTCTCTTTTTCATTTACCACTATATCGAAATTTTCTCCTTCGACTAGGGCCTTGTTCAGATTAAATGCGACGGCAGCGTCTGGATCGGAATTAAAGGCTGCGTCCAGCCATAATGCCTGCGATTTTGAGGCGAGGTTTAGTTGGAGTTTTTCTCCGTGGAGAGAGGAGTAGATAAAATATAAAAGGGAAGCACCGATGATCGCAACTATAATCAGCTTGATTATCTCATTATACAGCAATCCCATAACTCCTCTTTTATCTTTCATCAGTCCCATTTTATGCTGCCCCCCCAGTTTCACCGGTTTCTTCATCTGCATAGTATTTCTTCCACTGCTGGTAGAAGCTCAAAATTCTTGATTGATAATCGCAGGTTGTTCCCGATTTCCCAGTATTATAGACGCAGAAGATGCACTTCCATTTTCCTTCCTCATCTCTGAAATTTCCAACGCAGGAGGCATAAGACCCTTCAGCCCTTCCTGAAGCCTGCTCATATGCGCTTCTGAGCGTTTTTGCGGTGCACTTCAACTGCCCTTCATCACTGAATACATTGTCTCCAGAACACTTGCATCCTCGCTTGCAAGAAGTGGGCCATCCGCATCCGGTGAGAGCACTTTTTCCGACAGAAGTGCATTTATTGTTTGTTCCCATCCCGCTCTCGAGTGATGCGAATGATGCGATAAGTGCAGGATCAATTCCTTTCTGAGAGGCATAATCTTCAGCGAGCTCTTTCCTCGTCTTATCAGATTTGAATGCCTTGCTTTCGTACGCCTTGACAAAGTTGGAGCTTGGAAGTTCTGTGCCTGCAGATACTCCCGGGCCAACTACAGGTGAAGTTCCTCCAAGACCTGCATCTCCATCTACATCATCAATATCCGTTCCAGCCTTTCCTGCTTTTTTATCTCCGCTTATCAGAACATAACTCGCATCCTGTGACAAGTAGACATCATAAGGCCCCTCACCGAACTCAACCTTGTTCTTGTTCCCTTCTGAATCCTGTATTTTTACATCCTTGAATACTATTTTGCAATATCCCTCTTGCTCGCAATCAGTGCTTCCGAACCATCCATTCTTGCAAAGGCATAGGCAAGAAGCTCCGGAGCAGGAATCAGGGCTTGCTCCCTTATCAGCTCCTTTATCAAAGCCTTTTATTGTCCACCCGCTTCCGACGTAAAGGACAAAAAAGCTTGGCTGCTCCCCTGTTTTGAGTTTCTGTATCTCTGTGATGAGTGTGTTGAAGTATTCCTTCGTAACTCTTCCCTCTGTTTTAGATAGGTAGCTGGCAGTAGCGAGAATTATGAGTGCAATGAGCATCAGCAGCAGAATTATTTCAATAAAATTCTTCCTCAGCACACCCTTTTTTTCCATTAAAGATAGAAGGAGAATTATTTTTTAAAGGTTGTTAAGAGGGGAAAAGAAAAAGGAAGAGATTAAGGCAGGTTCTTCAGGCCCTCTCCGGCCCCAGATTTCGCAAGCCCGAGCATCTCGCCGATCTTTCCGAAGATCTCCCGGAAAGTTCCTGTAGTGAAGAGGAGAACGATAACAAGGATAATCAGAATGATGATTATAGTGACAATCGTATTGGTTGGGAGGGATGTGCCTCTTTTGGCTTGTTTAGAAGGCATTTTATTCTGGAATTATTTTTGGAGTTTCTCCAGTGCATTCTATGAATTGGCATTTCACCCCAAGGCCAGGGCAGTTAAATCCGCCTTCCTTACCCGTTATCTTTATCTCTTTGCAGAATGCGATTCCAGATCTGGTCTGACATAAGCTCTCACACTGGGCTTTCACTACATCCTCGCTCGCAGTGCCAGGCCTGTAGAATATCTCCTTGATCTTCCCTACAAGCTGTGCCATTCCGCCTGCAAAAAATGCGGCTGAAATGACAAGAACTAGCAAGGCGATGATTACGATGATTATGGTATTTGTAGAAATCTCTACTCCTCTTTTATCGTTTAGCGGTCTTAGCTTCATCTTCCTCTTTTCTTTAAGATTCTAAACCCTGGCTGTTTTTAAAACTTTTCATTAGGGGAATTACCAAAGCGCCCGGTGCTGCTGGTGGTACAGGTGGCTCTCCCCCGAATACGCCGAATACTGGCTTGAGCAAAAAGGTGTAGAGTGCCCAACCGACAATCAAGAGAACCGTGATTATCAAAATCCACTTCACAATTATCCCAGCTCCTCCTGATTCTTCTGACATTTTCTTTTTCCTTTATCTCTTTTCTCTATACCTTTCTAACGCCCAAATCTCAAGATATCAAATATCCGGTCTATAAAACCTACTCCTTTTCCTTTGAGAAAGAACAAGATGAGGAATAAGACTACAAGAACCAAGAGAGCAAGAATCCACATCGCTGTACTGCTCTCCACAAATCCTTTTTTATTTTTTGCCATGGTTTTGTAGCTCCTTTTTCTTCCTTGGTGCTTTCTTTGGTGGAGCTTTCTTTTTAAGAAAGGTCCTATGGAAGGCTCTCAAGAGAACCGCACAATTCCCCCAAGGTTTGGGCATTATATGTGGTTAAGATAACTTGGGAGCATCCGGCTTCATTACCATTACAATACCCTGCGGCAAATACTTGATCTGTCTCTGCATTATATGCCTGATAGCCTATCACCCCTAAAAGAGATACAAGAGTTACTATTGCCCCCGCAGGGGTTTTCATTATAGATCCAATCGCCCCACCAACTGCCTTTCCACCAGGTACTTTACTGCCTAAAAAGAAAGTTCCGCCTACAGCGCCAACATCTTTTGCTAATAGATTCCACGCATCCTGAGATTCAAACCTAAAGAAGACGACGGCATAGTCTTGATCTGTTCTGATGGGTGAGATTTGAAATCCAGATGAGATATCTGCTCCCTCCTGATCTGTGAAGTATTCTAAGTAAGTAATCTTTTTTTGGGGGATTTTTGTTTCCTTAAGATAACTTCCGAGAGAGATTGTTTTTGGGGATTTTTGTATAGCGCCGCTGAATTTTATTGTGGAGCATATCAAACAAGAGGATTTCGCATTCGAAAGTCCAAAACTTTCACCTGTATCAAGAAAGTCGACCTTTCCTCTTCCAAGCATATCCCAACAATCATACATCGCATTCGCAACTGTTTTTTTAATCTCTTCTTCGTTCGTCGTTTTAACTCCTATCGGTTGGGTCTTGCACTGCAACTCTGGCTTTACATCATCTGGAAGCTGGTTTATTCCCCACAATCCCCTCTTCACGACAGATTCCTTGCATGCTTCCTTATCCAGTATTGCTGGAGTCTTGGCATAGAGCTGATAGATGAATACTCCGAATACAAGAAGTCCTGCAAGGCCAATCGTCCAGAGGACTACCTCATGATGTTCTTGCCCTCTTTTTTTTCTTTCTTGCATTTTGCACCTAGATTATTTTAAGCAGCTTGAATATGAAATAGAGCACAAAGCCGGCGATGAGCAGCACAAGTATCAGTGTTATGATTCCCTCTCGTGTCAGGCCTCTCTTTTTCATATTCTCTTCTCTCGTTTCTCCTTCTCCATTTCCCTACATAGTGTAGTGACTCATATCATTCAGGTACTGTAATTTAAAGTTCTTTCCTTGATTCCAGCAAGTGATACGGCTTACAGAGGCGTTGCCTATGGTGAAGTTCTTGAAATATCTTAGCCCTCCGAAAAGCTTTCCGACAATGAACTTTGCAGGAGCTTGATGAGTTACAATTACGATCCTCTGGCCCTCATTCTGCTTCACGATGCGCAGGAATGCGTCCCAGCACCTTTTCTCTGCGTCTGGAAAGCTCTCTCCAAGAACAACTTTAGATGGATCACCATCATCATATTTAGAGAACCAATTCTTCGCGATAGGAAGGAATCTGCTCTCGAGCTCTTCCTGTGTCATCATCTCATACTTGCCCATGTCATGCTCTCGCAGGGCTTTGTCAAATATGATCTTATAGCCATTCAAATCTGCGAGAGGCTTTATAGTCTCAACCGCTCTGCGCAAATCACTGCTATATATCGCTGCGATCTTTTCCTTCTTCAAGCGCTGGGCAAGCTTCTTTGCTTGCTCCTTTCCCTTAGCACTGAGACCAAGATCGTTCTTTGGATCACTGCTGAAGATATCTTTCAGATTGAGCTTGCTCTGTGCATGGCGCACAAGAAATACTTCTGTGACTTCTTTCTCTTTTGATTTTTCCTTTTTCATTTTTTCCTCTTTCTTAGTGCAGGTTCTTTTTAAAGAAAGTGCTAAGTCCCTATAGGTCCGATCTGATTCATTACAAGAGATGCGAGCAGACTTAAAACTACTATGGTGATGAATGCTACAATAAGGTAGAAGAACATCCCGCGATAAAGGGCCTTGGATATCTCATTCTTCTCAGTGAGCTTGTCGCTTCCGTTCTCTATCACAACTACAGTAGCACTCAGGATGAAGATTATCTGTATCAGATACAAGCCGATGGCGATCTGCAAGAAATAAGGCGGAATCATCTTCTCTATCTCAAATAATGTGACTATTCCCGCGGCTCCGCCGAGTCCCTCTGCTCCTCCCGATTCAAGTCCAGTCAGGAGCGTGGAAAGCTGATTGATGATGAGAGTTATCATCACTGCAAGCCCTACAACAATCCCTCCGAGAACAGGTGCCAAAAAGGAGACATTGCTTTTCATGCTCACAACGACATCTGCGACAAGGTCTTTCAGCCTCTCTTCTATTTTGTGGATATTCTTTGCATGCTCTGAAATGCTCATAACGCTTTCAGAAGCAATCTTAAGACTTTTCTTGACTCCTTCAACAAGTATGAACATCGAGGTCTTGATGAGTGAGGATGGGTAGAAAGTGATTGCCCCTCTTTGCCTTCCGAAGATCGCTTCCTGCACACTGGCGCCATTCTGGATATTATTGTTGACCATCATGAAGAATCTTCCTGTCGGAGTTCCACGCAGGACTTCTGCAACCCTTCCGAATGCCATTTCTGCTGGCACTCCTGCGGCAAGCCTATTCCCGAGCTGGAAGAGTGCAGAGCTGAATTCATCTTCCAGTTTCTTAGTTTCTTGTCTTGTCTTTATGAGGTTCTTGGTGCGCATTCCGTAATTCACCGCAAAGAAAAGGCCAAGTGAAAGCGGAATAAATAGGCTAAGAAGAGTGGCGCCAACTCCAAATGGCCCAATCTGCTTTCCGCCAACATCCTTGAAATCAAAAAAGCTTCCGATGAATGGAAGAGTGAAATCGTGCAGGCCTATCGCAGAAGAGAGTGCAGGGGAGAGCATCAGCAAGGGCAGGATTCCTAGCACAAAGAAAGGGAGTGCGATGAAGAAGGCAATCCATGTCGGCGTAGAACTCTTGTATTCTGCATATCTCGGATGTGCCTCCAAAAGTTCTGGCTCTCCATATCCTGTAGGTCTTGAAAGCAAGATCTGCGATGTAAGATAATAAACAAAGAATGGAATTATCACATTAAACATTATAATCACATGCTGCCAGGTCATCAATCCACCAAGAAGTGCAGAGGCAAGGGGAAGCAGGGCAAGAGCCAGCGTAGGAAGCACAATCCCGAGCATGTACACATTTGTCAGAGGCGCCTTGATGGAATGAGAGTAAGTGAGCATCTTTTCCTGCACTCCTTCGAGCATCACAGAAAGGCTTTTCTCTAAGGTTGCAACTCTCTTGCTTTCTACCGGCTCGTAGAGCGAGGATTCAATTAGGTGCATCGCCTCTGCGAATTCCAGATTCGATTCGCGCCATCTTTCAAGATAAGCATCAATGCTATCTCTCACTGTCGGATATTTTCCTACTTCAACATCCCAGAATATCTTCTTGAAATCCAAAGAGAGGGGAGCTTGCAGATGCTCAGAGGTAAATTTTACAGCTCTCTCTAAATTCGGGGTGTGCTTCATATAGATTACGATGAAAAGCAATGCCTGAATCAGCTGCGATGAGGCCTTGAGCTGCCACTTCTTTGCCTCCATCATCGGAAAAGTGTAGAGCCAGTAATACAAGAATGCAGAGAAAGCGATTCCAAGCACAAGATACATGAAAGCGAAAGTTCCAGTGAAAACGTAAAAGGCAGCGAATGCAAAAACACTCAGCACAAGAGCGAGAATGAACATGTTGATGGCAAGGCTTGCTGCCTCTTCTGGCTTTAATTCAGAATGGATCGTTTCCAGGGCTTTTCGGAACTTTGCCGCATCTTTGGCAGATGGCTTTACCTTGATGATGGAGCCACTTATTTTTGCAGCCTTCTCGTAGCGGCTTAGGGGCTTGAATGCCTCTTGCTTGAACTGCACATACTCCTGAGTGAAGTTGACTCTATCTGGATTCCCGGGATCGTAGTCAAGCCCGCGCTCAAGCTCCCGCTCATACTTCTTAAGAATATCATCCACTCTCCGTGATGCCACTTTCTTTTGCTGAAGCTTTTTCTAAAAGCTTCCCTCTTTTAGTTATGGAAAGAAAACGAATACGGATTTTAAATCCTTTTGTGCCGAGAAAAAATATATAAACGTATAGCCTCTAAAGAAATAATGGGACTTTTCGGGTTTGGAAAAAAGAAGGAAGCGGAGAACGCGAAGAAAGGAAAAGCGGTGGCAGATGATCGTGCCAGAACGGATGCTTATGATGAGATACAGGCTATTCTAGGCCGGATAGAAAAGACCTTTGATGGGAAGGCAAAACATGTCTTAAATGTGGCTGCATCCCGTGGGGCAGGGACAAAAACTTATACTGAAAGAGAAATCATAAAATTAAGAGCACCATTACTAGATGCGCGACATGCTCAACAACGAGGAGTCTTTCGCAATATTTTACCCAACCTCCTTAAGTTTTCTGAGCTATTGAGTAAGAGCGAATACTTTATGTCAGACGGAACCTTCTTGAGGGATATCGGGAGGGATATAACTGCCATAGAGCAGAGCCTTAAGAAAGGGAAGTATATCTGATTTTAAATCCTTTCCTCTCGCGCTACTCAGAAAGGTATAAATAGACTATTTGCTCAAAATCAAATATGGCAATTGAGCTAGGCGAGATTATAAATGTAGAGGCTAAGCTGAGCAGAGAGATCAATAAAATCAGGGAGCTGCAACGTCATGAGATTTATGGACGGGTCCAAAAGCATAAAGAACAAATAAGCATTTTGATTAGAGTTCTCTCCAATGCATTAAATGATCTAGGGGACTGTAGAAAGGCTATTCAGAAACAAAACTATGCTAAAGGATTAAAAGACGTGCAGAAGGCAACTAACAATCTTATAGAATGCAGTAAATTCAGTTTTATTTTAGGCTTAGTTGGGACTAACATTAGATACTTCACAAGAGAATGCGCACGCATACAGGTGTCTTTGGAAAATACTATAAGAACAGCCAGGTAATTTATCAAAAAATTAAACCCTTGCCCTCTTTATCTCCTGCTTGAGCCAATCTTGCCACTCTGCAAAGATTCTCTTGCTGTCCATGTTTCCAGAGTCCCGCAGCACTTTGTCAGAGATGTTGTGGAATGCATTGTTTGATTTCACAATAAATGGGGCCTCGAGCAATGCAGGCATCTTCTCTGAAACTCGGACAAGTTCTTCCTTCATCTTCGCTCTCAGCAAGATATTATCCCATACAGCATCCCAGTTCCCTGCCCATTCTTTTACATTTGCTGCAATCTCCTTGAGTATTTCACTCTCCCCATTCTTCAATTCATCTGTCGGCTCCAACTTATCCGTCATGGCATTGTAGCGCATCAAATCGACAAAGCCTTTCTCTGCAAGAGGATCATTCTTCCACTTCTTCCTCACTTCACTTATCTGCAAAATCCTTCTTGCAGAATGCATCCCATCAGGACTTCTTATAGGATTTGCCACAATAATGATATCTGTCGCCTTGAAACTCGTAATCGGCACGCCGAGATCGTTTACAACTCTGTCAAAGATCGCATATGGCGAGGCTCCATGAATTGTTCCGGCAACTGTATTCGCAAGAGCACCAACCCTCATTGCTTCATAAAGTGCTTTTGCTTCTGTGCTCCTTACCTCACCGACAATCAGCACAGAGTCTCCCAATCTCAAGGAAGTTCTGATTCCTTCTTCGGCAGAAACTTCTGTGGATTCTTTCAAGAGCGCCGCGCGCACTTTCATCCTCTGCACATCATATCCCAACTTTCTTAGGGCATCTATAGGGAGTTCAAGTGTATCTTCCACAACTATCACCCTATACTTTGACATCAACTCGAAGAGCATGCTTCCGAGCAATGAGGTTTTTCCAGAGCTTCTTGTTCCTCCAACAAGCATTGTCCTGCTTCCATCAATCAAGAAACTGAGGAGGCCAGCGGCAAGCGGATCAAGCATCCCTTGCTTGATGAAAAGCGGCAGGGTCCATGGCTTCTCCCTGAATCTCCTGAACGCGAACGCAAGACCGTAAGGGGAGAGCGGCTCTTGGATGACACTCACTCTTGCTCCGACATTCTGCAACGTAAGTTCTGTATCTAAAACCGGATGTGCTTCATCAAGAGGCCTTCCGGAAATGAGCCTGAACTTCGCGGCCCAGCTTTCTGAATCCTCCCGAGAAGGAATTATGTTCGTTGCACATTCATCGTAATCTGCGTGCCTCGCAAAAATCTGCGTCATTCCGATTGGTGCATTTATCACAACGTCCTGCAGCCGCGGATCCTGCAGAAGTATCTCAACAATCCCGAAACCGACAGTATGGCGCACAAGGATCTTTGCCAGGTTCGTCAGCTCTTTGTACTCAAGCTCAATATTTTTTGTCTGTGCCAGTTCTGCAATCAGATCTCTAGCGATATTAAAGAAAACTCCTCGCATCCTTTCCGGATCTAGGAATTCTTCAGCCCTTGGCCTGTGCTCAAGTAGAACTTGTTTTGCCAAATCCAAGAGAGTTAAGGAATCCTCATCGAGCTTGAATTCGGGCGGCATCAAATGATAGTAATACTTCACCTCATTCTTTTTCTTCAGAATCGTGACATCGGCCTTTTCCTCCCCTTCACCAATGCTGTATTCCTCGAGAAGCTCTGCGTCCAGAGGAAGATCAGTCATCAATCTTGTGAAAGTGAAATTTGGCAGCACTTCCGGTCTCAAGATGTCAGCGTAAATCATCCTATCTCCGACGCGATGACCCGCGAGTTTATCCTTTATCCCAGAGATGAGTGCACTCTTATCGAGTAGAGAGTAGATTTTCTCAAGCCTGCGCAAGTACTCGCCAGAGCGCGGTGCCTGCACTTGCAACGCTTTCTCCTCGCGGATGAGTCTTTTTGCAGTAACGTAGGCTCCAACAGGATCTGATCTAATGAGAGTAAGGACAATGTAATTCAAGAACCCGAGCTTGTCTTGCTCCAAGTTCCCCAGCGAAAGCACTCTTTCTTCTTTCGTCAGAAAATTGTAGATATTTGAGATCTCGATAAGGGCTTGTGTCTGATCATAGGAATAAGCATAGTTTTTCTGTTGGGAAAGGACAATGCGACTCACACGGGAATTTTCAATGAGATTATCCATGATTCGGGCCATCATCGCCGCGTCATCAGAGATGCTCGGGACAAGGGCATAGCCAAAGCAGTTCACGTACATGACATCTTCTGATCCTTCCTTGATCACTTCGTAACCGAAAAGCTTTGTTTCCTGCCTGAAGATCATTTTTTCTTTTGCCCTCTTTTTTTGTCTTTTTGAACTCTTTCACTTAAAGAGAGAGTATTATTAAATTTTGCTTACGCAAAATTGATAAAGTTGAAATAGGTGATAGGTACTATGATCTGGCCATTCAAGAAAAGAGAAGAGAATAACATTAAAAAGTATTATAAGAGACGGCGCAAAATCAGAGACCTTTTAATAAATGAGATCCACCTATGGGAGGAATTTCTGGGGAGGGTAGATGATGTGCAGAATAGAGGGTATACAGTTGAAAGGGTCGGAGATACGAGAACGTATAAATCGCGGGCGTTTACAGGGTTTATAAAGAGCGACTCTATGGCGGCCATACACCTCTTAGTGCGGGTCAAAAACCAAATGGGGGGTGAGCTTAAAGCCCACCGAGATTACGAAATGGGAACTTCCGGGCTTAAGGAAGGTTGTTATGTGGTAAGAGATACTATTACATGTGTATCTTATCTCAATTCTACTGAAAAGATTTTGAGAGCGGTATTACGTAGGATAGAGTATATGATTGAAAGATACTTTAAACACGAAAAAGATGAAGGAGTTGTAGTATATAATGAAGAATTTCCGGAATATGCAAGGCGTCAAAGTTTTGAGGCTTTTTTTAGTATGGTGTTTGAAGAAAAGAAAAGGCTAGACCAAATTCTGGCGACACATAAATTGGTGAAGTCACTTTTACTGGAACAGCTAAAGGAAGACGAGGAGAGGGCGCGGGGTCTTAATGAGATTTTTGGTGGGCTACATAGCGAGAAGTATTGGAGGTATTACTATGGGGGATAAATTTTCCCCGTAGCAGAACATAAGGTTTAAAACTTCCTCCGTGCTTCAGGAAGAATGGCAGAAGTAAATGCAATTTCCGCACTCCTTTCAGATTTTGCCGGGAGGGTTAAGGCGCTGGAAGAGAAATTCAACCTTCTGCGTGAGCGAGTTCTAGTACTTACACAAAATTTTGTTTCGCGGGAGAGAGACCTGCAGAAAGAACTGGATATGATCCAGGATGAGAATAAGAATCTGCGTCTTGAGATGCGCAAGCTAAGTGAAAGGTTCGAGTCCATGGTTTCAAGGCAAGAGGATTATGCGCGCAAAGAAGAGCTCGCAGTCGTGGAAAAGTATTTTAAGCTCTTTGAACCAATAAAGTTTGTCACCTCTGAGGAAATTGAGGAGCGCGTCGAGCGCATCTTGAAAGAGAGGAAACATAAGGATTAAGCCTATACAAAGATAGGATTAATTATACAGAACAGGATTAAAGAAGACTAAACAGAAATAAAGAAAGAGGAAAAATGGCAGAGAGCGTTGCAAGTGTTGTTTTGAAGATGCAGAATGCCGGAATCGGCGATGCAGAGATCATTGAGCGCTTGCGCGAGCAAGGTTTTTCCGAGAGGCAGATTAATGATGGATTCAACCAGGCGAAAGTGAGAACAACGATAAGAGCTGATGATTTTGGATCTATGGAAGATCCTTCTGTTGCAGAAGAGCCTGTTGCCAGAAGAGCTGGCGTTGGGGGCGCGCGGGGTGGAGGACGCAGGACAGGTAGCTCAGGGCGCGGGACTCAAAGCAGGGAGCGTGGAGGCCGTGGAGGATTTACATCTGAAGAGTTCATTCAAGCGCCTGCACCCGAAGAAGATTACACTGGAGAAAGTTATGAAACCTCGCAGATGCAGGATGCATCCGACTGGAGTTCTGATCCAAACGCAAGTGCTGGCGGAGCTGGGGGGGGAGGAGCTGGAACTGCCGGCGGAGGGTATTATGGCTATTCTTATCCACAAACACAGCAAGCACAGGGCTATGCTCAAGGGTATGATGCAGGATACACTGCAGAGGCATTTGAGGAAGTTGCAGAATCAATTATAGAAGAGAAATGGCGTTCTTTTACCGAGAAAGTTGGCGACGTGCAACTCTGGCGCGAGAGCATAGACAGAGACATAGCGAGAATGGAAAAAAGAATAGATAAGATAGATGACTCAATCACGGCAATTCATTCTGCCATCCTCGACAAGGTCGGAGAATATGGCAAGGGAGTAAAGAGCCTTGGCAGCGATGTAAAGGCTGTAGAGAAAGTGCTTTCGCAGATTCTTGAGCCGTTGATGCATAACGTGAAAGAGCTCAAGAGTGTTACAGAGGAGCTTAAGAGGAAGAAGGTTTCAGTTTCTGGAAAAGGAAAAGAGTAATATGTTCGGAATGAAAGACTTTCAAAAAGAGGTGGAAAAGTTTTTTACCGTAGTTGATTCTACAAGGGAAGTTTTAATGATCATTCACCGCACGTTCGGGATGACTAAGAATTATGATCCTCTGGATATGAGTAAAGTAGGGGAAATACGCGTGGCCTTAGTTAATTGGCTAGACTTATTGCCTAAAAACACTGAGTTTGAACTAGGGGGAACGGCGATTACCTCGCAAGCGGAGAGGAACTTGAGGTGTATAGTAGATGATGTAAATTACCACATTAAAAGACGGAAAAATCTTGAAAAGTATATTAATATCAAAGACCTTTACACTGCTGTGGGTAATGCAAAACTAGCGTTATCTATTCTTAGAAGTGTTAGAAAAATGCAGGAGAGACACATAAGGCAGATAAGAGTAGTTCGTGGTTAGCTGCACCACTCCTTTATGCTTAAGTCCTCTAGTCAAATCCTAAAGATTACTTCGTCCCTAGAACCCATGCAGTGACTGCAGCGATTATGAACAGCAAGGCAAGCCCTAGAATTGCAGGATGGAATAATACTTTCTTCACTCCCTCACCTATGACTCCTGTAGCTCCATCTCCTGAAACTCCATCTGTCGGCGAAAGCATAGGTCCGAATGCAGATATTCCTGCGAAGATGAATATCGCAAGGATTACAACAATGATGAGCCACGCAAGCCAGGTGTTTCCTCCTACAGCGCCCGCGAGGCCTGCGCCTTTCGGCAACACCTCAAGCCAATTCAGAATCAAGAATATGAATAAGAGCGAGATTATGAATACGACCATCCAGGGAGTTACCGCGTTCGTGAATTTGACAGCTGCCGGCGTTACGACGAAAACTATCGCAATCACGAAAGAGATAACCATCACCGGAAAGGGTGAATCTCCGATAAGCCCTGTCTTTTTGAGTAGTGCGAAAACAAGGGCGAAGACGAACAGAAAGAGAAAGATAGGCATGAAGTATTTCAAGAGAGCTATGTTCAGCGTCGCCTCTTCACTCGCTGCCTGAAGCAAAAATTGGATTGCCATTTTATTTACTTTGACCTACTCTTACTTATCTTGGGGTAAAGAGTTTTTTAAGTGTTTCTCCGGGAGTCTCGTCTCCATGCGGCACCATCACCACGACAAGCACAATGACTGCAAGTATCGCTCCGCCATAAATCACAGTGCTCCAAAGCACTGGATTTGCATAGAAAAATTCGTACACGAGCGGCTGCAAGCCAGCATCATTTATGCTTCTCCCCAATACCCAGAAGAAGATTACTATCCCAAATAGCATACCAACCCATATCCATCCATTCTTTCCATCTTTAGCTGTGAACATTCCCAACAGCAGGACGAAGACAAGCAGCACTGCGAATCCAAGAGCGGCATTCGCGAATAAGATTGCAAAGAAAGGAGTCAGGTAGGGATTAGATATCGAGAAGAATGAAATTGCAAGGGAGATTATAGCATAGACAGCCCTATTGCTCCCTAAGATCTTGCTCTTCTCGAGGATTGCGAAGACGAGTGCGAAGATAAGCAAGAATGGCAGGATTATATCAAAGATTCCTGCATTTCTCCAGATCTCCAAGATACTGCGAAAATCAAGAACTGGCATCTGGGTCAAAAAGTTTATCATTCCTCTTATTCCTCTTTTTTATTTTATAGATTTAAGGAGTTTCTTTTATTTTTAAACCTTTATTTCCCCTCTTTTGAAGAGGTAAGAATTTCATTCCCCCCTTGTTTCCCTGTTACTTAATCCTGCCACTCTAGTCCTTAGAAGATCTCGATGCGGCGACAATCGTTGCGATGACTGCGATGACCGCGGCGATAAGAAGCACCATCCCGATTATCTCTCCAGTCACATATTTGAAGAGGTTTGCTGAGTACAAGAAGATTACAGCCACAGCGACTCCAGAAGCAATACCGAAAGAGATCCTTATTCCAGGGCCTATCTTAGACAGATCACCGGCAAAAAGGCCATACACCAGGAAGAACAGAAGCAGCACTATGATAGAGAGCATTACAAGTGGAATCATCGTAGACACAATGCCGGTGACGACGACAGCTGCTGTTGCAGTAAGGGCGATCACAAGGGCGACAATAGCATTTATCGATCGGACATTTTCACCTAGGATCTTGCTCTTCTCGAGGATTGCGAAGATTACTGCAAAAAATAATATGAAGGGAATGATTATCTGGAAGAATCCAATCCTTTGGAGAACTAAAATAGCTTGTTCTAGAAGAGATGCTTCTGATTGGTTCAACTGTACTAAAAATTGTAGCGGCATTTCTGCCAGTTTACCTCTCTTTTTACCTATTCACCCTCTTCTAGCTCTCTTACAGGGATGGCTGCCTTGCTTATGATCACTACATCCCCTACGGCCTTCACAAAGTTGTGGGGTACTATCACTCCCTTGGCGTTGCCGAAAAGGTTCGCAACACTTGTGCTCCTGTTGATCCTGATCCTCCAGGAGTCAATCTTGTTGTCGACAAGGTTGGCCTCTTCTATCTCTCCGAAGACCTCTCCTCCGTCAGTAAACACCTTAAGGCCGATTATGTCGCTTACTTTCTTAATGCGTAACATTTTACCACTTTTTCTGCGAGTTGCAGTGAGAAAAACTTTATATATCTTTCTTTTTAAAGCTTTGCCCCTCGTGTTTTTTCGCTTCTAGAATTTGAGATAGCTAAATTTATATAGATAAAATCCCCAGAAGCGTTATGTTCGAAAAAAGAGAGGTTGCACACCTAGTCTTTGCTGTACTGCTTGTCGCATACTTAATAGCTTTCTCCAAGTTCACTTTCCTGAACTTCCTTCTCGCTCTTCTCTTCGCTTTCCTGATTGTAGTGCCTCATGTGATTTCGCATAAGATGGCCGCGAGATACTACAGATCTGAAGCGAAGTTCAAGCTTCTTGAATGGAAAAGATATTGGCTTATGGAAGACTCAGAGTTCAAGCATCCATTCCCGATATGGCTTGTCCTGCCTGTAATCGCCGCCTTCGTAACTCTGGGAAAGCTGAAGCTCTTCATGATTGAGACCTTTGATCTGAGCTGGAAAACAGAGAGAAGGATCGGAAGCTGGTTCTATGAGATGCAGGAAAGAGAGATCGCCATCATCGCCCTCGCAGGGCCCATAACAAATCTTTTCCTCGCCTTCATCGCAGGCGCTGTATTTTCAGTGACTGGTGTTGTGCCAGTGAAAGACTTTGCAATCTTTAATGCATGGTTTGCTTTCTTCTCGCTCCTTCCAATAGGGAACCTCGATGGCACAAAAGTCTTATTCGGAGGAAAGATAAGGTGGCTCTTCTTTTTCGCATTCACAATAGCATTCCTTGCCCTGCTCTACATCGTGAATGTGTACATAACATTCATCCTAGCACTGATGTTCGCCATGCTCCTCGCACTCTGGTTCTTAACCACAGAGACTCCAAAGAGGACAGCTAGAATTCCGCCAGGGATTATGTCCGGGAAGTGAGGGGATGAGAAGGATATAATCTTAAATGTCTTTCCTAAAATGCAAATCCTGGGATACAGGTCCTATGACGCAAGGCCTAAACAAACGAAAAAGCCGCCTTCTGCAACAGCCACACAACCATAAACACGAGCAGACCTGTCGGGATAGGAATGAATGCGAAGAGCAGGAATGCGAATCCTATGGCCAGGTCAATGATGCTCGCAAAATCCCTCCCCATCATAAAGAATATCCAACCTTTCAGCAAAAGATAGGCGGCCGAACGCAGAAGCCATATCGGATCTATGACCCCGAAAAAGACCAGTATCAGAAAAACAGCCTCTACAGCATCCAGCACTCCAAGAATTTTCGTGAGCATTTTATCGGAGAAGTGTAAAGCCCAAAAAATATAAAAGCTTCTTCCTTCTTCCACCTTTATGGGTGAAAGACATCAAACAATGCCACTTTGGTGGTAAGTTAGTTCTTTCTTAGTCTTCACTCCGATTTTAAATAAAACATATTGGTCTTTACAAGACAGGAGATAAAAATGGAACAAGCAAAAGGAAGCGGATATGAATTAAACTCGAGGATAATCCAAAATATTTGGCGTCCTGGATGTAATTAAGAATCCGAAAGGCTATTTTAGTGAAAACAAGCTGGTCCTAGAAGAGGTGGTCGTGGTTGTTCGGGAAGCTTTTGGCAGGAAACTAGAATTTGAAGATATTTACAACCACCTGACTCTACCAGATGAAGTGCATTTGCTCAAGATAGGGGCAGGAAAAGAGATTGTAGCGATGAGGGGGTACAGCAGAAGAGTCCTATCTGGTCTGCAGTCATTAATCCTCGAGGGTGCTGCAATCCTTCCAGAGATGCAAGGAAATGGAGTCTATGGAAAGATGCTTGAGCAAGCACATGAAGGTGAGTCGGTTTTATGCCTAAGGACGCAGAATCCAAGACTTTACGCAGCATTTGAAAAATTCTGTGATAAGGTTTATCCTGGATTCCATGACACGCCCAGAGCAGTGAGAGAGATCCAGAAAGCGTTTGCAGAATACCTCGGATGCGATGCAGATGAAAACGGAATCGTAAGGGAGTATTATGGCGGATTGTTTTATGGGGAAGAACCATATCACGAGAGGATAAGCCCTTTGTTCATGGAAAGGCTGAAGATGGATTTGCATAAAGGCGATGCAGTGTTAGTGCTCGGTGTTAAGGAAGTTGAAGAGCACACGTGCCAACCGATAGAGGAATAAAAAGTTATAAATCAGCCTTGATATGTTTAGATGTGTATTAGAACATGCCACCCGCACCACCTTTCGCCATCAAGGATCTGAAGCCGCGAGCGTATCAGGAAGCTATCGCAGAGACCGCGAAGAAGCGCTCTTCGCTCGTTGTTCTTCCGACAGGATTGGGAAAGACAGCGATAAGCTTGATTGTTGCTGCTGATCGCTTGAGCAAATTTCCAGAATCTCAAATTCTCCTTCTCGCGCCGACAAGGCCGCTTGCGAGCCAGCATTATTCAACATTTAAGAAACATTTTGCAGGGCTCGAGGAAGAGGACTTTTCCTTAGTCACGGGAGAAATCTCGCAGAAGAAAAGAGAAGGCATCTGGAGAGCTGCGACAATAATTTTCTCCACGCCCCAATGCGTTGCAAATGACGTACGTGCAGGCAAGCTCTCCTTGGAGAACTTTTCTTTCTTGATTGAAGACGAAGCGCATCGGTGCATCAAGAATTATGATTACACTTACGTTGTAAAGATGTACAGAGAGCAGGCATCTAGGGCACTCGTGCTCGGCCTTACGGCCTCGCCGGGAAGTGAGCAAGCCAAGATAAATCAGATATGCAAGAACCTAGGCATAGAAGCGGTAGAAGTAAGGACACGAGAAAGCGAAGATGTGAAGAGATATATCAAAGAACTCAAGACCAATGTGATAAAAGTCGGTTTCCCGTCCAGATTTGTGGAGATAAAAGAACGCCTGAACAAAATCCTTGCCAAGAGAGTTGAAGAACTAAGGAACAGGGGCCTTCTCTACGGTAAGTTCGCGACAAAAAGAACTTTCATTGAGTTGCAGGCAAAACTGATGAGAATCTCAAAAGGAGGGAATAAGCACTTCCACATCCTAAGGGGCATCTCCTTACTCACAGAAATAATGAAAGCGCAGCATCTTCTCGAGCTCCTTGAGACACAGACAGTCTATTCGGTAAATAAGTATCTGGAAGGCTTGGAAAAAGAGGAGAAAGAGGCAAAGAGCAAGGCGATAAAGAATCTTTTTGGAAATGTTGAATTTCAGCTTGCGATTACAAAGATAAAGAAACTTGTGGAATCGGGAACAGAGCATCCGAAACTAAGGGTTCTTCTGGATGTAGTGAAGACAGAGATCAAATCCGGCAACAAGAGGATGATGATCTTCGCGCAATACAGAGATACAGTAGACAAGATCCATTCAGAACTGGACAAGGCAGGAATAAGCTCGCGCATCTTCATAGGTCAGAGTGGCGAGCGCGGACTAAAGCAGAGAGAGCAGCAACAAGTTCTGCGTGAGTTCTCTGAAGGAGAGATCTCATGCCTAGTCTCCACATCAATCGGAGAAGAAGGGCTCGATATCCCAGAAGTTGGTGCAGTCATATTTTATGAGCCTATCCCTTCGGCGATTAGAAGGATCCAGCGTGCGGGAAGAACCGCGCGCCTTCAGCCAGGAAAGCTGATCATGCTGATAACACAGAAAACAAGAGATGAGAGCTATCACTGGGCTTCTTATTACAAAGAGAGGAAGATGCACGGCATCCTGCGAGATATGAAAGATGATTTTGACAGGAAAGAAGAGGAAAGGCAAAGCAAGATGCAGAAATCCTTAGGGGAGTTCTAGGAAAGTTACAGCATTAGCAAAACCTCCCGCACAAACCTTTAAAAGTGCCTTTAGAGAAGAGAGTACATGTTAACACCAACATGTAAACACTGTGCTGGGTGGACCACACTGATTTTGGGAGTATTAGTTTTACTTAATGTGTGGCTTGTGTTTTTATCATGGGGATTCTTTATCGGACTCCTCTTGATATTGCTTGGACTGGTAAAGTTATTCGTGCCTAACAAGTGCAAGGCCTGTATGGCATTGCAGAATCCGCAAGCACCATCCACTGGTAGAAAGAGAAGATAAACAAACCAGAAAGCTTTTAATTCTTCATTCTTTTTTTATTTTTACTTTCATTTTATCTTGATACAAAATGGATCCTCAAAGTGCAGAGATAATTGTAGACCAGCGAGAGAAGAATTCTCTTGTAGCGCATGAGCTTATTCATCTTGGTGCAAGGATAAAGTTTGAGCGGCTTCCAGTCGCAGACTATTTAATAGGGAACATCGCTGTAGAGAGGAAAACTACATCTGATTTCATTTCTTCCATGATAAACAAGCGGCTTCTGCGCCAGCTTGAAGAGATACAGCAGTATGAGAAACGGCTTTTGGTTATCGAGGGTAAGTTTGACCGGGAGTTCAATAAGAACGCGATAAGAGGCATGGTCCTCAGCACAATGCTCGATTTCTCTGTTCCTGTAGTCTTCACAAACGACTATGATGAGACCGCAGAAGTTTTGTTTGCTATCGCGAAAAGGGTTGCGAGGGGAAAGCAGGAATTTGGCCTGAAAGTGAAGAAGAAGACTTACAGCCTTGCAGAACAACAGCAGCTTCTCGTGGAAGGCCTTCCTTCTATAGGTCCAAATCTTGCGAAAGCCCTGCTCAAGGAATTCAAGACCATCACAGCGCTCGTAAACGCTTCCCTTGAGGATTTGCAGAAAGTAGAAAAAATCGGAAAGAAAAAGGCAGAGATAATCAAAAGGATTCTTGAAGAAGAGTACTTCCCGCGCGATTTCTGATTACCCTAAAGGGAAGGTGCAGATATCCTCGTAAACCGGGCCCTTAGGAGTGAGAGTACTTTTCTTGAGCTTGAATTCCTTTATCTCAAATTCTTTCTCCGGCACATGTATGCTCTCAAGGGCTTTTTCCAGAGCTCTTTGATTGATAACCTCTTTTACACGTGCGAGAGTCACATGTGACTTGAATTTTTCATCTATGGTTCCAAGATAGTCATTGATCCTTCTAGCGAGTCGCTTGGCTTCTTCAGAGGGCTCGAGAGACATCCAGATCACGCGGACAAAAGATGCAGAAGGAAATACTCCAACTTTTCCGAAATGTGCTTTGAATCGCCTTAGTTTTATTTTCGAGGCTATTTCCTTAATTTTTCGGATTTGGGATTCGGAAAGCTCACCAAGAAATCTCAAGGTGAGATGGAAATTTCCACCCTCGACAAAGTTTGCTCTCAAGCCAGGAGCTTTTTTCAGTTTTTCCTGAGCGGAAATTAGCTCTTGCCTGCATTCACCCGGAATCTCTATCGCAATAAAACATCTCACCATCTTTGTTCCCTAGTTCAGAGCAGCTCTGAAAGTATCTTCGCACCAAGTTTTGTTGTGATCCCATTTACATCCTTCTTTGGGATTATTTCCACTATATCTGCAACCGTGAAGTTTTTCAGCAAGGCAAGGCGTTGGAGAAAGTACAAAAGCTCCCTACTCGAAAGCCCCCCTGGCTCAGGATATGCGACAGCGGGTGCATGCGCTGGATCTACTACATCTATATCGACGCTGATGTAGAGGGCAGGCCATGCTCTTGCCGTTTCCATAAGTGAGTCACATATCTCTTGAATCCCCTCGGCGAAGATCTGCTTCGCGGAAATGGTTTTAATTTTGTGTAAGTCGGCAAATTTCTTTTCTTCTTCATCTATATTTTGCAGGCCAACAATCCTCAGCCTGCTTGGGTCAAGTATTTTTTGCTCTATCAAGGAGCGCAGCCAGTCCTCATGCACAGGAGAGGGGAGGGTTGGCATCAAGTCAGCGTGAGAATCAAAGATGATCAGGCCTGCTCCGGGATTTTGTTTCAGGAATGCCTTCACAGTTGCGTAACTGATAGAGTGATCTCCGCCGAGGAAAATAGTTCTGTCATTTCTTTCTCTGGCCTTCTTCAGGAGATTCTCGCTCTCTTTCTCGATATTTGCAAGGCTCTTATCAATATCGCTCAGGTACACTTTCACTTCTTCTGAATCGAAGTAGGGCTTCTTTCCCTCTTCTGAAAGCCAGATCTCTTTGAGCGCTTCCAGAATCTTGTCTGGAGCATCCTCTGTGCCCTCTGTCCTGTCCAATCCTCGGAATGGAATTTTGATTATCATCTTTCTCTAAAGGAAAGAATCTTTATAAATAATTTTTCTTTAGATATGGAGGGGTAAAGCTAGAAAAATGTTTCGAAGAGTCAAAGAAGGGGCATTGGCAGAACACTCAATTGTCGGCATTCTTAGAAAATTGGGAAAACAAGGAAAGGGAGCAGAGATGAGACTGCCGACAAGGACTGAAAGAGATCTAGAGTATTATAGAAACACTATGGAGCTGATAAAGAGATATGAAAAAGAAGGATTTGTAATAGCTAATGCAGATAGAGTAGTACTGACCCAGAAGGGCCAGGGATTGGTCAAAGATATTTCTTTGGTGGGCGGGGGCAATAATGTCTTATACAGCAAGAAGAAGCTGCAGCTTAGTCCCAATTACAAAGCGCTTGCGGGCGAGCTGCAAGGATTTCGAAAAAAAATTTTCCCGAGGCACGGATTGGATCAGGCCCCACTTAGCCCTTCCTCTGCGCTTGCGAAAATTGCTTATGCTATGAAAAGGGGAGATGTCACAAGAAAAAGAGTTGCTTGCATCGGAGATGATGATTTCCTAAGCCTCATTCTCGCACTCACAGGAAAAGCTAAGGATGTGCTTTCTATAGACCTAGACAAAAGAGTCTTGAGAGCCATCAAAGGGTTCTCTAAAAAGTCAAAAATAAAGATGGAGACTCTTAAGCATGATCTGAGAAAACCAATTCCAAAAAGATTCCGAAATAAATATGACACAGTTTTTTTCTGGTCTTCGGATACAGAGATAGGATTTAACTTGTTCGCGAGCAGAGGAATAGAACTTCTGCGGGAAAAAGGAAAGATCTACGCGAGCGTAACTCCAAGCTGGTGCCACCCATTGGAACTTCTGGGGATAAGGAAAGGTATCTTCGCGATGAAGTTAAGAATCACAGATTTTGCCAGAAATTCCGGAGAATACATCTTCGCGAATAAAATTTGGAAAGTGGATTTGATCCGGATGGAGAAATCCAGTGCTTCAAATCCGATTTACAGGATTTTCAGAGGTAAAATCCCATATTAGCCGAGAATTTGTGCGGGGCAAAAGAATTTTTCTGAAACGTCGATACGAAAAGTTTATAAAAAAAAATTCCTAATAAGAAACAGTTCTTCTAGGAAGAACGGAGTGTGATATGTATGCATAGTGCAAAAAGAAATGAACATAAAATATCTCTATGCAAAATTGAACGGGTGTCGGCCGGACAAGCTAGCTGACGAGAAAGTCCTAGTAAGACTTCTAGATGATATTTCTTCGGAGATTAATGTGCATGTAGTAAAAAGGATGAGTCATTATTATGGTCCTGGCGTCAGCGTGGTATTCTTGCTTGCTGAAAGCCACATTTCTGTCCATACCTGGCCAGAGCTCGGGTTTGCTGATTTTGAGATAGTAAGCTGCACCGGAAACAGTGACGTCAACAAAGGGTTAGAGATGGCCGCTAAAGCACTTGGAGCGACAAAGGTCGATAAGCAGATTTCAGAGTACAAACAAAACGTTCCAGTGATAAATATCAGGAAGAGAAGGGAAAGTAAAATTTAGTTCTTTTAGTTCTGGATCTCGAAATTTCAAGAGATTATTTCGGGATCTTTTTCCTTACAGGCGCAAGAATCTTTTCCAAGCTCGCTGCAACAGCTTTCTTTAAGTCAAGCGGATGCAATTTTCCGCATGCAAAATCTTTCTCGATCTCCGAATATGAGGTGTAATGCAGATCTCCACCATACTTCCTATCTCGCTCTATCTTTAATTCTTTTTCTCTGGAGAAGATGATGAACTTGCATATCTCTAGAACGGGATTTTCCTTAATCTGTTTTGCAGGACAGAATGCCCCGCCAATTTTTTTCTTGATTTCAGAGGGAGATTCATTGATTATGATGCTGCTCTTAGGCTGCGAAGAAGACATCTTTCCTCCCTGAAGGCCGTGCATGAATTCGTGATGGATTGCGATAGGTGCCTTAAACCCCAAGGAGGGAAGTTCCTCTCTAGCGAGCATGTGCATCTTTCTCTGCGCAAAGTCCCCAAATGCTATATCTACTCCAAGATGTTTCATGTCTACTGCCTGCATAAGTGGATACAAAAATTGGGAAACGTGTGGATCTTCCTCTTCCCTGCCGACAAGAGTCATGCTTCTCTTCGCGCGGAGCATGCGCACCTTAAGTGCTAACTTCATTACATCTGAAAAGTATTCTGGCTTTAGCTGAAAAGAAGAGCCGAATATAAGGTCTGCTTTCTTCACATCAACTCCGAGTGCCTCGAATCCGAGAGCATATTTCCTGGCGGTCTTTTTTATTTCATCAAGGCTTCCTTTCTCATTCAGGAATGCATGGAAGTCTGCGAGCAGAATCTTGAGCTTTAGCCCAGCTTTTTGAAAATCAATATGTTTGTTTATTCCGATGATATAACCTATGTGAAAAAGTTCCCCAGAAGGCTCAAATCCATGGTACACTATTGGTTGCTTCTTCTCTTCAAGCAGCTTGGCAAGCTCTTGCTCTGTGACGATCTCTGCAGTGTTCCGTTTCACAAGCTCCAGCTTTTTCTCAAGTCCCATAAGGGAGGGAAAGAAAAGAGAGATTTAAATCTTTCCAGCCGGAATCCGAAGGCAGGGTCGCGAGTACTGCTGGTGCTGTAGTGAAAAGAACAGCATAGAGCCTTAAGCCCTTTTTTCCTTCTCAAAGCATGAAAACTCAGGCACTCGTGAAGATAGCACTAGCCACATCGCTCTTGGGGCTATTTTCACTCTATATCATTTCCGAGACTTTTGAACCAAAGATAATTCTGATTTCAGAGGTAAACGAGAAAATGTTTGATTCCTATGTTAGGATCTCTGGCCAGATCTCAAGTGCAAGAGAAACAGAGGGGTTATACATACTGCAGGTAAACGATAGCTCTGGGAAAATAGAGGTCATAATTTACAAGGAAAAGGAAAAACTTTCATTCTCAAGGGGACAGGAAGTGGAAGTGATAGGAAAGGTTTCTGAATTTCGTGGGAAGATTCAGCTCGAGGCTGCAGATATAAGGATGATGGAGAGCGAAATAGGGGGTGTGGGGGAAACAGGTGAGGGCTGGGGAGAGCTGGAAGGAGGATAAGAAATGTTTCTTGAAATCCTTCTTGCCGTGCTTGCCGGCCTCATTATAGGGATCTTCACTGGCCTCTTTCCAGGAGTGCACATTAATCTCGTCGCCATTATGCTTGTTTCCATCTCTCCAGCACTCTTGAAATTTGTTGCACCGATAGCGCTCGTCTCCTTTCTTGTCTCGATGGCGATCACGCATACGTTTCTCGATATTCTGCCGTCAATCTTCCTCGGAGTCCCTAAAGAGGAAACAGCACTCAGCATTCTGCCGGGCCATGAGCTTCTGCTCCAGGGCAGGGGATATGAAGCTGTAAGACTTTCATCAATCGGAAGCCTTGCCGCACTTTTTGTGATCCTCATTATTTCTCCGCTTTACATCTGGCTCTTGCCCAAATACTATCCGCTTTTTCAGGAGTATATGGCCTTTATTCTGATTGGTGCAGCAGGCTTCCTGATTTTAAGGGATGAGAAGAAATTTCTTGCGCTCTTGCTCTTTTCCCTATCAGGAATTCTCGGAATTTTCACTCTTAGCCTGACACTGATAAAACAGCCGCTCCTTCCCCTGCTCAGCGGATTATTTGGCTCAAGTCTCCTCATGATGAGCTTCATAAAAAAATCCAGGATCCCAAGGCAGAATTTTGAGTATGAGGAAAAAGTGCAGGGCACGAGAGGGGCTCTTACCTCGAGCATCCTTTCCGGATCGATAGTTTCTTTCCTCCCCGGCCTTGGAGCAGCGCAGGGCGCAGTGCTCGGAAGTAGTTTCACAAAACTGAATAAGAAAGCCTTCCTGATCCTGCTTGGAGCAGTCTCAACGATAACCATGGGTCTTGGATTTACAGCCCTCTATGTCCTCTCAAAGCCACGTCATGGAGTTGCTGTTGCAACAGGCAAAATCCTGGATTACTTTTCGCTGAATCACCTTCTCCTGCTCTTTGCCGTAATGCTTTTTGCCGGAGGGATTGCATTCTTACTGACATTAAAGACTGCGAAGATTTTTGCACGACAGATGTCTAAGGTTAATTACAGCAAACTTTCGTTTTGGATCCTAGGATTGATTGTTCTGCTCTGCATCCTAGTTTCAGGCCCTGTATCATTACTCGTTCTTGCAACAGGAACAGCGATAGGAATCCTCTGTTCTGCATTAGGGATAAGAAAAATGCACCTTATGGGATGTCTCATCCTGCCTGTCATACTTTACTTTCTGATCTAGAAATAAAATCATTTCTTATGAAAAATGCTAAAAGCAAATAAGATTGCTAGAGAAATTAAATGTTACTGTATCCACTGCTGCAGCGCAACCTGTTTTTCTTTCTCGCGACCGAAGATGCTTTCTATCTTTTTCTTGAGCAAGTCCATGTTCTGTTTCACATATGGAGTGACATTATAATTCTCTGCTAGTAAGAGAGCTGAATCCAGATACTTTACGATTCCGCCTTCTGAAACAGTGAAGATTATGTTTCCACCGCATTCAGTGCAAGCGCCCATCAATGGCGGCCTGCGGAACTTCTCATTGCACTTACTGCATCGGAATTGCTGCGAGCTGAACTTTCTCATGTTCCCCCGGATATCTCTGATGAAATGCCTCTCTATGATAAGGCGTGCGACATCGTGCTCATCCACAGCTCTGATTTTCTTAGCGACTTCCATCTGTTTCGCAACTTTTTCATCCATAGTCTCTAGTTTTTTGTAAGCGCTGCATGTGACCCCTGCATTGATACTGGCAGTGTCATGTGTAAAAAGAATTCCCTTGACATCCCCATCAAGCATATGCCTGATCTGCGGCACCTTTACTTCCCTGGGAGAGGCAAACTGCTCTGCCTTCACATATAAATCTAGCGGATACTCATCGCAAGTTTCAATATCAAAGGCCATGTCATCCACCTCTGTTGCCTTTATACGTGCATTCAAAATGAGTGGAGCGTCTTGCGTGCTTCCCCTATGTGCTGGAAGGTAGTAATGCGAAAAGTTGATCAGGCAGTCAAGGAGCAGCATCAGCGCCGCCTCATCTCCATCTGCATCTCTTCTCAATGCAGCGTGCATCAAAGGATGAGCATAGAGTGCTTGCACCGATGAGAACCCGATAATCCTTCCAACAACTCCAACGCTAGTATGCGGCGAGAGTGCTACAACAAGCTGTCCGACAAGATCGTCTCTTGTTCTTGCATTATAGAATGGCCGCAGGCCATAGAATCTCACAAGCAGGTTATCGATGAATGCTGCAATCTTTACAAAAAATTCGTCTATCCGCTCATCCAAAGATTCAGGACAGATCGGAACAACTATGTCGTGCGGCTTGAGCTCCAGAATCTGATTTTCCCCCCTAAGTTCCTTGCCATAAACATCTTTTGTATATCCCAACTCGCGCAACCTTTCGACATCAACCAGCACTTCCGATGGCCTGAAGTGCGTGAGGGGAAGTTCTGTAAGATCAACGCGGATCGTACCATCCTTGTTCACAGAAAGGCCGTAAGCTGCCCGGAGAATTCCTTTCGCAAGATTCTCAACAATATGGGAAGCTGAAGAAGTTCCGCGCACACCCTTCACCAGGGGAGGAATTTCCGCATCTGTAAGATTTAGTTTATTTTTTGCTGCACTAAAGTAATGTTTGATATCTATCGATTTAGACGTGTAAAGTTCTGCCTTTCCATGGCGCAGGCACTTGCGATCCACACGTTGCTTGCATTCTTCGCAGAAGGACATTCTCCTTGCCGCCTTTCCGCATTTCTCACACATGTAATATATCGTCTCCTCTGAACACTCCTCGCAGAAGTAGATAGGGAATTCAGCAAAGACTTTCCCCTGTTGCATTGCCTCCTGAAAACTCCTGAGCCTTCCGCCTTGATTCCCTACTGGGAAAAGGACATTCGGACTTCCAGTAAGCTTGCGTGGTTTTGCTTTTTCAGGTCTCCCCATTCTAGCTCCGATAAATGTCCCGCACTTATCTCTTATTTTAGAGGGGCAGAGGGTGCTTACAACAGACAGAGAATCCTCGTGGGAATCGTCAATAGCCTTCAGGGCTTCCTCTGCCTTTTTCTTCATCTCATCTTTTTCGAGTCCAAGAAGGCCAAGATTGTAGAGCAAAGCTTTCGCATCTTCTTTGACTACCACTTTATCTGCAATAACTATGTGGGGGCACCCTATAAGCTCCAGAGCCCTTTTTTCTTCTTCGTGCTCCTTGAGTGGAAGAATTATTTCATCGTTTATCTTACCTTCGAGCAACCATTTCAAGATTCCGCGCAGTTGAAATGGATTGATAGATTTCCAGTAGAAGATAAATGCCGGATGTAAAGAAAGACCATGCTCCTCGCTCAATTTCACTGCATCATTGAACTGGATATCTCTGGGATTATTTTCTCTGAGCTCGATCTTCTGGTCTTTTGCTTCTGCAAGCCAGTACTCTTCGTTGTATCCGCATGGAAGGAGAGGATGATTCCTGTTGTAGAAATCACCATAGCTGATTAGTATATCTCCCAAGTAGATTATCTCCTGCACTCTTTTCGCGAGTTTCTTGGCCTCATCTATACTTTTGATTTTCAAAACGCGGCCATCGTCAAGCTTGATGATCGGCCCATCAATAGTGTCGCAAAAAGTTATCGCTGCGCTTTTTCCAGGTTTTTCCATCCTGAACTGCGTGCCGACTGCGATGAAATCATTTAACAGATAAGATAGTGCGGGATGAAGCGAGACAGCACTCAGCCCAGACGTTCTTCCTCGACCATAACGCAATCGGAAAGCCCCATTTGCAGAAGGGTGAGAGAAGATTGGCCTTCCAGCAACTAGATCCTTGATATAGGTCGCCTCTTTTTTCTCGCCATCTCCTTTCTTTTTCTTCTGTATCTCCACAACTTTTTCTAAGAAGTCCCATTCAGTAAGAGGAAATCCCTTCTCGCGCAAGCCAGCTACGATCCCCTGGAGCTTTGCGGCCTTCTGTGCCAGGCACTCTGCCATGACGAGGCAAAATCCGCCCCTTACTTTAGGAGTCTCAACATCTTCAGCCGTCTTGTAATTGGAAACCTCGAAATCTTCTGTTGGATCCCCATTTATCTGAAGAGGCAGGTATTCTGCGATGATCTCGACTTCTTTTTCAGAGGGTAGATACTGCAAGTTTGTGGCACGCTCGTGGTAATCATTAACCTCTGTTACAGCCCTCTTGATGGTGCTCTCCTTGGCCTTATATCTTGCATATCCAAATCTCTCCCTGAGATAATCAATCAATGCGACACTCACAGCGGCGGCTGTTCCTCCTGCACTCCTGACTGGGCCGCTATAGAATACAGAGAAATATTCTCCCTCTTCATTCTTTTTTAGCTTGATACGCGTGAATCCTTCGAGTGGAGAGCTAACGCTTCCGAGAGTCAAATATGCAAATCCAACTCTTACTCCGGCCTCAATCGCTTCTAGTTTGCTGGAGAATTTTGAGAATTTTTCTGACGCGATCTCATCAGCTACCTTGAATGCGACAGCTGGATTTAGGAAACCATATTCCTTTTCGAGTGCGCGAAGGCGCTTCTCGATCCGTTCGTCTTTTATCTGCGGAATGAGTGTAGAAACAAGACCTGTAACTCTTTCTGGAAGGTCTGTTGCAAGAGGGATCTCAACTCGGTCAACAGAGTCCAAGCCTTTATTTCTTGCCTCTTTCGCGATGGTATACGCGACGCGCACCTTCATCTCTATATCCTTGTAGTACATTCTCCCTCTCCGCCTAACGAGAAGGTAGGTGGTAGAGAAGATATAAAAAGATTTATGTGATTTTCTGCACTTCTATCTCTTCAAGGGTTTTTGCTATTATTCCCTGAAGATCAACCTTAGAAAGCTCTTTTCTGAATTTTTCCGGCCTTACCGCTGTTGCTGGTTTTCTGGAGATTATGCTGCAGCAGTCCTTGTACTTTTCCACACTTAGATCAAAGGTCCCTATCTTGCGCGCGATTTCTACTATTTCCTCCTTATCAAAAGATATCAGGGGTCTGAAAACAGGAATCTCTACTCCAAAATTCGCCGCAAGAAGGTTCTCGCCAGTCTGGCTTGCGACCTGTCCGAGACTATCGCCAGTGATGATAGCGGAATATCCGTCGCGCAGGGCAATTTCCTGCGCAATTCGCAGCATAAAATTACGGAACAGGACAAGCTCAACTCTTTCATCGACTTTCCTCCCGATTTCCAGCTGGAAAGTGTGATAAGGCGCGATGTAAAGCTCAGAGGAAGTCTGATACGCATTTAGAGACTCTATTAACTTCTTAATTTTAGAATTTAGAACTTCTTTTCCATCACGGAGGGCATGAAAGTGTAAGAAATCAACATGTGAGCCTCGTTTCATCATAAGGAATGCAGCAACAACAGAATCTATTCCGCCAGAGAACAGACAAAGAGTTTTTGCAGATGACCCTACAGGCAGTCCAGCAAGGCCAGAAATCTTCTCTATGTAAAGATAAGCCCTCTTTGAAGTGATTTCTGTAAAGATCCTAGCGTCAGGATTATCGAGATCGATCCCAAAGCCGAGTTTTACCGCAAGAGTCCCGATTTTCTTGTTCAGCTCGTTCGAATCGAGGGCAAAATTCTTATCACTTCTTTTTGCGACAGAGGCTATTTTCTTTGCGCCATTCTTTTTGAGGTTTTTCAGTAGGACCTCTGCTCCATCTAGAATACCTTTTTCCGAGAGTGGCGCATCCTCGGCAAAGGCGAAGTATTTGATTCCGAAAACCTTTTTCAATGCCACTTCGCATTTCCCCTTATCTTTCTCTCCGAACTCACAATTGATTCTTCCATGTTCCCGCTCGACTCTTGCCTTTACTTTCGCATGCGTGAGTGCCTCGCGGATATTCTCAAGAAGTTTATCTTCAAAGAAATCCCTGTTCAGTCCTTTAAGGCCGATTTCCGAGTAATGGATGAGTGCTTTCATGTAGGTCTTGGGCTTTACACCTTTAAATTTTTATCCACTGATACGGTAGAGTAACCACTAAAAAGGCGTTAAAGTGGAAAGGTTTAAAAATTGGTTATTGCTAAGGTAAAAATGGTCGGGGAAATCAGACTATCTGTAGATGAAGTCGTAAGGCTAGTTATGGAAGCTGGAGCTTTGCAGGATTTAGATAGAAGGATGCATAGCGAAGAAGAGATTAGTGCCCTTGGAAAGATTGTTTCTGCGTCTTCAGATTCGTTTACATTAGATGATGTTTTTCAAACAGCAGAGGAAGCTGACGTGGAACGAAAGTATATTGAAATGGCCGCCTCTATTCGCTATCCTTCTGTAGAGCACCGATTGGATGAAATAAATAAGATAGGTGGAAACCCGTCTGTGGGGGTAATTATAGAAAAGTATGCGAGGGAAATAAAAAATGAGCTATCACGTGTTCTTCCTTTAGAAAAATTTAATGTTGATTCCCTTAGTTCTTCTCAAGAATTTAAAGTGTATAGGCTGCACGAAAAAGTTAAAAGAAATTTTTGGGGCCGGAAGAGTACTGAATGGGAAAGCGATCTTTTAGCGAGTGGATTTTATAATAATTACTATGATTTCCTACGCCTTGAGTCATATGACCCTGCTTTTACAAAAGTATGTGGGCCTATAATCAAAAAAGTTGCGGAAAGATTTGGTCATAAGATCAAGGCCACCTACCACTATAAAATAGATTAATTAAGCAAAATCCAGAATCCTTATCGTATTCTTAGCTAAATCAAATGCAGGCACCTTTGCTGGGTCTGGCTCATGGCCCACTTTAACCTGATAAGAAGTTCTGGCCTGCCAGGTCGAGCAATTTATGAAGGCCACATTATTGTTGTATGTAGTAGAAAGCTTATGCAGCTCACCCATCGCCACTATATCAGGAACCTTCTCTATCAAAAATGGATCTCGCTCAAGAGGGATGTAAGGTGTTGATCCGTGCGTTGGCGCAAGATGCCTCCTCTTAAACAAGTAGGAAAGAAGAAGTTCTGGATTCTTGTACCCCTTGTTTACCAGTGCTGGGATGTTGTTTGCATAATAATTAAGCGAGTGGCCGTGATACAGCATCACATTATACCCTTCAAATTTCTCATCTGCACCTATATTCACTGAAGACGGATTGCTCAAGATTATTGTATTTTTTAGCTTGTATAATGCTGAGGCATATTTCTCATCGAAAATTGGTTGGGGCTGGGCATCTCTTGTCGCGTCGTGATTCCCGGGGATCATAATTATCTTTATATCATCACGCACTTGTGAGAGTAAGTATGCTGCCTGATCATACTGCTCCTGCAGGTCAGTTATCGCAAGTTCTTTTTCCTGTCCAGGGTAGACTCCAATTCCATCGGCGACATCGCCGAGGATAAAAAGATAACGGCATTTCTCAGCGATCTCTTTGTTCTTCCCCTCAACTTCCAGATTCAGCCATCTTAAGAAGTTCTTGAACTCTTTTTCCATAAATTTATTGCTGCCTATGTGGATATCAGAGAGAAATAATGCATAACCCTTTCCGCCCTGCTTCCTTTCCTTTCCATAGAATTCTGGCTGGATTATATCATTCGCAAACAGGAAAACATTATTTCCCCATCCGCGCACGCCTATAACCTCATCATAAGCGAGATTCTCCGCGCGCTCGAAAAGCTCTTGATTCTTTGATGACACGATGATATTCTGCACTCCGGTGAGATCCTCAACTGCTAGGAAAAAGTTTCCGTTTTTGGTAGTTCTCTTCTCCTGTACCATACCGATTACGCTAAATTCTTCTTTTTGTGATCCTATCTTGTTAACAGAAGTTATTTTCTCCAGCTCCGGTCTCGAGACGATAAGATCCCGCAAACGCAGGAAGCGATTCCTGAAATAGACTACGAAATCCTCGACATGTATCTTCCTGGGCTGATCAACGTGGGTGTAAATGACCCTGACACCGTTAGGGCTTTTCAAAGAAGACTTAAAGACATCTTCCCCTTCATCCTTTTTCCCCTGTCCCTCAAGGGAGATCTCAACTTTTTGTTCGATTCGCGCCTCCACACTCTCCTCCAACTTCTGCCCAATTTCCACTTTTAGCGGCTGAACCTCCAAAACTGTTTGCCTTTTTGCTTGTGGCTCATATGGCTCATCCAATCCATGCATCTCGCGTGACTCAGAACGCTCTTGTTCTCCAATAAGAGATATGAAGAAAGAGTCTGTAAGGATTAGGGGCCTGATACTTTGTTTCTCGACTAGTTCAAGGAATTTGAAGATTCGCTCGGGGTTCTCGCGCTCCAAAACCACAGCCATCTCTGGCGCTAGCAAAAATCCCTTGTCAACGAACTTGCTTACGAGTTCTTTTTTATCCATGTTATTTTCCCACATAAGGCGTGTGTGCCATGTTGAATATGAATATGAAGTTGAAGTGCCAGGAACGTTTGAACGTTTGGAACTATACCCCAGTTATACACTCAAGTTATCCCTCAAAATTCCCTCAACTTTCTCTACAAGAGATTTATTTATCGCAAGCCTTATCTCTCTTGTTTTTCCGCCCCTGCCCCTGCTTATCACCTTCGTGGTGATCAGGCCGAGCATGTCAAATTCACCGATTATATCACTAATCCTTCTTTGGGTGATTTGTTTTGCTCGTGCTTCCTGACAAAAAGAAGAGTACTTTTCAAATACATCGCCTGTATAAAATGCAGTGCCGTTATAGTTTCTTGCGTTCTCTATGATGGACAAAAGTGTAAGCTGAAACTGTTTTGGCTGGCTCTTAACGATGTCGAGAACAGAATCCTTCTCTATCTTTTGCTCAGATTGATCAATGTGCTTCATTTCGAGAACATTTCCCCCCTCTCTTTCAGCTATCTCTCCTGCGACACGCAACAGATCAAGAGCCCTTCGTGCATCTCCATGTTCAGAGGCAGCGTATGCGGCACATTTGTCAAGAACTCCATTCCCTATCACTCCTTCTTTAAACGCTTCTGTAGCCCTCTGAGTTAAGATGTCTTTAAGCTGGACCGCGTCGTAAGGATGAAAGAGTATCTGTTCTTCACTCAAGCTACTCTTAACCCTAGGATCAAGAGTATCAACAAAGGTAAGCCTATTTGAGATCCCAACCAGAGATATCTGGCTTCCCTTAAGCGAAGAGTCAAGTCTTGTGAGATTATACAGCAAAGAGTCACCTATCTTATCCACTGCCTGGTCAATCTCATCTAGAACAAGAATTAATAGTTGGTCCTCTTCATTCACTATTTCTATAAATTGCTTGTAAAGAGAATCTGTCGGCAAACCTGTCTCTGGGACCTTCTTTCCGAGCGCACTGAGAAGTTCCGCTAGAATCCTATATTCTGTATCCGCAACCTTCTTAAGTTTGCAGTTGATATAAATAATTCTCAAATTAAATCCGCCAGTCTTTGCCTTTTCCAAGAGTTGGCTAACGACGTACTTGACACTAAGGGTCTTGCCTGTTCCTGTAACTCCATAGAGAAAAAGATTTGAGGGCTTCTCAAGCCTAAGCGAGGGAGCCAAGATACTTGCGATCTGCTTGATCTCACTCTCGCGATGGCGGATGACCTCTGGTGTATAGTTCGCCTGAAGTGTCCTCTTATTTTTGAAGATAGAATTCTTAGAAAAATTGTCAAAAATTTCGTCAAGCATATCCCTTCCCCCTTTGTTTCCTATAGAGTTTTGTTGTCGGGTTTATAGACCTTTAGTCTTTAAAAAGAATGTTGCACAGGAAAGCGTCTAATCTAACCTATATTTCCGATGGAGGCAATCTTTATATAGTGCTACCACTCGGAAAAGGAGTTTCTGAATCCTTTCTTTTATCTATACTTTTTTATTATCTACCTTATATTATATATATTATATTATAGAAATATTTATAATATAAATATAAAAATCAAGAAAAAGTAATCAGTATAAAAACGTTTCCAAGAGAAATAAAGGGGTGTGGGACCCTCCTTTGTTATTCACAGGAAAGGCAGGAATTTAAAGCCTTTCCTGAAAAAAGAAGAAAATAAAGTGAAATTTCCTGATTTTTTAAATAAAATTTTAACTTGACAGAAAGGTTTATATATTTAATATCCACAAAAAGAAACATAAAAGAAGATGGCAGACGAAAAGAGACCTTCACGTGAGCTTGTTGGCAAGCAGATCGTGACAAAGGAAGGAAAGAACATCGGAGAGGTACAAGATATTACCTTCGAGATAAGGACAGGAGAGCTTGTAAGCCTTGTTCTAAGGAACCCTACAAAATATGCGTTACAGATAGGGATCGAGAAGTCTGATGATGGGTTTATTGTCCCTTACAATAGCATTCTGGCCATTGGTGACTTCGTTGTTGTTTCCGAAGAGGATTTACTTTAAGTTCTAATTAGGGTTGGGTATAAATATAATCAGCACGTGATCTCTTAGCCTTCTTTCCTTAGTTAAGTTTATTAATAATATTTATTAGGTATTCCCATGTTCAGAGGAAAAATAGCTTCTATTCTTGAAAAAGAGCTCAAGGACGCAAAGCTTTCAAAAAGTGCTATACACGAGGCACTTGAAATCCCTCCATCTACTGAAATGGGCGACTATGCCTTTCCTTGCTTTTCCCTTGCTAAGGTCTTAAGAAAAAACCCTTCAGAGATCGCCAAGACTCTCGCGGTAAAAATAAAACCAAACCAAGAATTGGAAAAAACAGAAGCGATAAATGGTTATGTGAACTTCTTTCTCAAGAAGCCTGTTTTTGCTGAGGAAGTGGTTGGAAGGATCTTTGACGAGAAAGAGAAGTTTGGACATAGCGACAGGGGCAAAGGAAAGAAAGTAGTCATAGAATCTCCAGGACCAAACACAAACAAACCCCTGCATTTAGGTCACATGAGGAACATGGCCCTCGGAATCTCCCTTTCAAACATATTCAAGGCAAATGGATACAAGTCAATAAACGTCGACATAATCAATGACCGGGGGATACACATAATGAAATCTCTTCTCGCCTACAAGAAGTTCGGCAAAGGGAAAGACCCGGCAAAGGGTCACAAGCCAGATCATTTTGTCGGTGACTTTTATGTTCTGTACTCAAAGGAAGAGAAGAAGAATCCAAAATCTAAAGAAAAACTCCAGGAAGAGCTCCAATCGCTTCTCAGGAAATATGAGGCCAGTGACAAGGAAACAATCTACTTACTCAAGAGGATGAACTCGTGGGCCGTCCAAGGCATCCAGGAGACATACAATCGCTTCGGAATGCACATTGACAAGGCGTATTACGAGACAGAGCACTTTGAAAAGGGAAAAGCCCTGATCAAGGAGTACGAAAAGAAAGGCCTTTTCGAGAAAGAGGATGATGGCTCTATCTCCATAAACCTAGAAGAGGAAGGCTTGGGAAAGAAAGTTCTCCTGCGTGCAGATGGCACCTCAATCTACATAACCCAAGACCTCTATCTTGCTCTCCAGCGCTACAAGGATTTCAAGCCAGACAAGATGATTTATGTTGTCGGAAGCGAACAGATATATCATTTCAAGGTTCTCTTCACAATACTGAAGAAACTCGGGTTCAAATTCGCAGAAAATTATTATCACCTGCCATATGGCATGGTATATCTTCCGGAAGGAAAGATGAAATCAAGGGAAGGGAATGTTGTAGATGCAGATAACCTCATGGACGAGACAGCAGCGCTCGCAAAAAAAGAGATTCTCAGGCGAGAGCCAAAGCTGGATAAGAAAGATCTTGATGAGAGAGCTGAAAGAATTGCACTCGGAGCGATAAATTTCTTCCTTATACGATACGATGCCCTAAAAGATTTTACTTTTAATCCTGAGGAGAGCATCTCTTTCGAGGGCGAGACAGGCCCATACATCCAGTATGCGCATGCAAGAGCCTCAAGCATCCTGAGAAAGGCAGAAAAAGAGTTCAACCTCAAACCAAAATTCAATCCCCGAGTCCTAAAGCTCGCAGAAAAAGAAGAGCACGTTCTTGTAAGAGAGCTATCCCGTTTCCCTTCAATAGTTAAAGATGGTGCAGAGAAGTTAAAACCAGATCTTATTGCAAATTATGCCTATAAGCTAGCACAGGCGTTCACAGACTTTTATACCAATCAGAAAGTTCTCGCAGAAGATACTAGGGAAAGAGAAGAGCGCCTACAACTCGTGGCTGCAACGAGGCGAGTGCTCGCGAACGCGCTCGCATTAATCAATATCGCGGCCTTAGAAAAGATGTAATCCTCGAAGTCGAAAAGAAAAACAAAACTTTAAAAGTATTTACATCATAATCAAAACATAAAAGACTAAAGGAAAAACAAAAATGGCATTAGTTGGATTTAACCTCACAAAAATATCTATAGAGAAGAAGAACCCCATATCAGGACAGGTAAACATAAAGACAAATCTCAGGATATCTGATATCACGGAAGAAAAAGCAAAGGTTGAGCTCGGAAAAGAGAATACTATTCTAAGGTTTGATTTCGAATTCACAATAGAATACGAGCCAAAAGTGGCCTCAATAAACTTTGAAGGCCATATCCTCGAGCTTCAGGGAGAGAAAGAGGCTAAGAGTATCCTCAAGGAATGGAAGACAAAGACTATCGATGAAGATCTGAGGTTAAGAGTAAGCAATGTCATCTGGACAAAATGCAATGTCAAAGCCTTCCTTCTAGAAGAGGAAATCGGCCTGCCGATTCACATCCCTTTGCCGAGATTGACTAAGTAGAGAATCTACGCTCCTTTTGGGCACAATTATAAATCAAGTTTAAGTCCGAATTCTTTCTCTGAAAACTCAACAGGATCAATAATATCAATGATACTCCTTCTCTTCAATTCTCCAGGGTAGGGTTTTGGATTTTCCCAAACAATTTGGGCGGCGGAAAAGGTTTTATCATCTACAAGCGGAAATAGGTAAGTCGGAAAGAAGAGATTGTAATTCCAAATTCCCAGTTTCTGTTTAATTGCTTCATCCACTGGAATCTCCAGCCGCGCAGCATACTTTTTTATCTTCTCTAACATATAGTCTTGTGTCATAACTTCTTTCCGAATTATTTCCGAACAAGCCACTATGATATCAGTTTGCAGTCCCTTTTTTGCATTTTCGTTTGGATGCGGAATGTGGACAGTCTCGCACTGAACGTCAAAAGCACGATAAGTTGTAGATTTAGGGCTCTCCGCTTCCGAGCGCCAGGGAGATGTTTCGAATCTTTCAAGTTCCTGGGAATCGCCAACTATACCTAAGAGATTAGCAACAAGTTCACTAGATGCACGCTCATGGCCCCAATATTCTGGATTCTTTCGAACAGCCCATAGAAGAGACTTGGCTTTCAGCTGTAAGTCTTTTCGTTCGTTCTTATATGTTTGCTCATTGTACCCCTCCACGCCATCAACGAATCTGAGACTATCGCGAATAGGATAAATAAGATTAACATTCCCTGGATTTAGAGTTTCCTTTACCATTTTCCTCACTCACTTTTAATTTATAGCGCTCTTTCAGCACCTTTGCCGGTTCTTTTATCTCAACAGCATAATTCTTTAGAAGATACTCTTGGTTTTTCTCGTCTCTTACGTGGGGGAGAAGATATCCGACAGAGTATAGATAGTAATTAAATCTCGCTATCGAAGCATCCTCTGCCTCTTTACTAGTAATTCCTGCCCTTTTAACAATACCATTTATATCTTTTTGGTACTCTATTTCAGGAATCGCTTCAGCCCGCACTAATTCACCATGACAAGCTACAATGTCTGTTAGTATCCCTCTTCTTACATCATGATCCAATTCAGGAATTCTAGCGATCTTTTGATCTTCTTCGTCCGAGAATGCACTCATGCGTGAAAAAAGATAAATGTCTGGCGTCAATAATGGGTCAAATGCCTGGAGTAGCTCAGAAGAGTTTGGAAAATCTCCGATTAAATCTGCAAGCTTATGGAGGCCATCATTACCCATATAAGCAAGGTAGTCTTCTTCATTGCGAAGATCCCAAAGCAGAGTGAACGCTTCTCTTTCTAAGTCAAATCTATGATTTTTTCCTTGGTGCCGGCCTTCCCCTCTCGCCAGCCCTCTTGAAAGTGTATGACTAATAGCATAAGTGATGTTATCATCCTTCTTACTCTGCTCAGATCCAGATTTCATTTTAGTCTCAGTTTTCTTCTAGAATTTTTAGAATCCTTACTCCACCCCAATCTCACAGCTCTCTACGAATGAGAAGCACATGTTACAGTAGTAAACAACATTTCCATCCTGGAATCCACCCTCGCTGTTATCCACATTTACTTTTGTACAATAGGCTCCGCCACACTTGGAGCATTTCCTTACAAGAACATCTTTCTCTCTCACTGGAGATGTCTCTAGGATTTGCCTTCTTTCTTCTCCTGTCCTGAATAAATCCATTACGACTGCCGATACCATTTTATTTCACTTCCTTTTTATTTTGATTTGTATACTGGAATCGTAGCCCTTCCTTTGGGCCGTATTCTAAAGAAGATGTCTCCACCCCTCTTCGCTCCATTTTAGGACTTATATGGGGGGATGTTTTATCGTTGTCTTCTATAGGAAAAAAATAAGCACCAGCCAAAGCAAGTCCTGACAGCGCAGCTGGTATTCCAAGACAAGTCAACAATCCCTCTACCCACACTGGTAAAGGGTCACTAAACTCTTCTAAATCTTGGCCAGCTTGGGCCCTTACATAACTCCTCAAATTTATTCCGTTCTGGATCATGTAGTCTACTCTAAGCTGCTTTAAGGTCTCTGCATCTTCCCTTTGTTTCGGATCAATAGCAAGCAAATAAATATTTTCATCTATCCCAGCCATTAAATCTTCAAGTCTTTTATTCTTCTTTATTCCCATCTTGCATAATCAAAGCCAAACTTCACTCCTCCTCGTGCATCTTGCGATGCAGGATTTGAGATCCATTTAGCTTAATTTACCTATATCTTACAAGTATTTAAATCTTTCTATTTGTTACTCCTTTGGAGTAATTATGAACTAACCCAGAGTAGAAAGTAGGGCTAAGGGGGGGCCGAGTAGTCTGGGAAATGGGGGAAAAGAAAACGCCGGGTACAGGATTCGAACCTGTGAGGCTTTCGCCATCGGTTCTCTTGTTGCTTTCTTTTCCGAGGTTTTCTTTCCCAAAGAAAAGCTCATTCGAGACCGACCCATTACCATTCTGGCAACCCGGCTTGCGCTTCTACTTCAAATCCTCGAGTTTCCCAAACCTATAAACTTTATCTCCCACAACAAAAACCTCAAAATCCTTGAGCGGCTGCTTCAGATAGGGTGATAGAATCTTCTCCCTTCGCACATCAGTGCCCTCAATGATCGGCAGGATGGATGGCATTGCAACAAGTTTTTTGCCATTCCACTTTCCGACAAGGAAACACTTGTACAGCTCTGATTTCACTCCATCTCTAATGGAAATAGAGGGGTGCTCATTTCCGATTATGATTGTTTTTGCCCTCCGGAATTCTGGATCCTTCCAGATCTTGTGCCCATGAGTGATGCAGATATCTTTCTTTTTGCCCGGAAAATAAAAGTCAACAATAGAAATTTCTCTCATCCGCGCGATTGGCTCGAGAATAGTATCGTGATTGCCTTTTACAAGCACAACCTTTTTCACACGTGAAGAAAGCAAATCTAGGATTTTCAGCGTCTCGCGCCACTCCTGTGTGCTTATCTTGCCGAATTCATGCTTCAAGTCTCCATTTATCACAATAGCTTCCGGCTTCGCCGGAAGTGATAAAAGGATTTTCTCAAGCAATGCTTTCGTAAGCTTGAACTGCTGTCTTGGAACAAGAATCCCCATCCTGTTCAGTGCTTCCTCATAACCTATATGCAGATCTCCAATCACAAGCACTTTCTCCTTCGGAATCCAGGCTCCGGGTCCAAGTGCATAAATCCCTTCAATTAGTCTTACGGGTTTTATTTCAGATAACATCTTTCTAGAAAGAGCGGAGTGCTATAAAAATTATCTGAAAAGCTCGCTCAAGCTCTCGCCCTCATTTGTCCTGTAGATTGCCTCTGCGAACAATGGCGCAAGAGGCATCACTTCTATCCCTTCATGGGATGGCTGATAAATGCTGTCGCTAACTATAGCTAAATCTAATCCTCCAGCCATCCTTTCCCGCGCCCCCTCGCTGAAAACTCCATGGGTGCAATAAGAATAAACTTGTTTCGCCCCCAATTTTTTAGCCGTCACCGCAGCTGTAACTAACGTGCCCCCAGAATCAACAATATCATCTATCAAAAGAACATCCCTTCCCGCCACATCTCCGACAATCTTGTAATCCTCTGAAATCTCCCCTGGTTTCGGTCTGTGTTTATGCCCTATTGCTATATCCTCTATTCCGAGTTTATTTGCGAATCCTCGTGCCCTGGTTGTCCCTCCGACATCAGGGGACATGACAACAACATTCTTTAGTAACTCAGGATGCCTTTCCCTTAAATATTCTGAAAGAGTTATTGAGCTGTAAAGATTATCAACAGGGATATCATAAAACCCCTGGATCTGCTCAAAATGTGCATCGATCGTCAGGACTCTGTCAGCATACAATCCGATCATGTCCGCGATGGCCTTCGCATTTACTCCAACTCTGGATTCATCCTTCCTATCCTGCCTGAGGAATTTATGGTATGGGAGAACATCCACTATCTCATTCGCCGATGAAAATTTCATTGCGTGATTCACAAAATGCAGTTGAGTTTTCCATTCATCTGGATGAAGCGAGGAGTCATGGATAAAAAAGCAGTTTGCTCTCCTTATATTTTCCTTAATCCTGACTTTTGTCTCCCCGTCCCGGAATTTTTCGACCCTGAGCTCATTTAGTTTGAATTTTTTATCCCTCTTACTTAAACTCTTATAGATGTCGTTCGCAAATCCCCATGCATTTCCTTCCGGATTCGCGATGATGACACACTCATGATTTGGCATTGTTCTTTTCTCAGTTTCCCTTTACTCCCAATAGCTCGCGAGTGTACATGGCTAAAGTTTTATATCTTTTTTCTTTTTCAAGCAAAGAAGCAAAGATAAGGGAAATGATAATCAACGACAGGGTTTACGGGGAAATTGAAGTAGAAGAACCAATTTTGCTAGAGATAATGCATTCAGAGCCGGTCTTAAGGCTAGAGGATATTGGGCAGTTCGCTCCAACAAGATATTTTTACTACCCTTTTCGGGGTTTCCAGTCAAAAGAGCATTGTGTCGGCGTTATGATTCTATTAGGGCGGCTCGGGGCATCTTTAGAGGAGCAGATTGGGGGCGAAATACACGATGTTCCGCATTATGCATTCAGGCACCTGACAGAATGGGCTCTTGGAGATAGAAAAGAGGACCTTCATGATTCTAGATTGCATGAAGTTATTTTATCCTCAGAAATTCCAGGCATACTTAAAAAATATGATATTCCACTAGAACTTGTCCTGGAAATAGACGGCTTTCCTCTTCTTGAGCAACCCACCCCTAAACTTTGTGCAGATAGGGTAGATTATGCATTAAGAGAGATAGCATTCTTGCACGATGAATCTCTTGCCCAAGAACTTGCACATCATGTAATCAATTATGAAAACCAAATATGTTTTGACACGAAAGAGCATGCAAGGACATTCGGGGATTTCTTCTTGAAGCTCCAGTCGGAGCATTGGGCGAATCCAAGAGCAATGGTATCTTGGGAATTGCTGGCAATGGCCCTAAAGTCTGCATTAGATGAAGGAGCCATTTCAGAAGAGGACTTAACCAAGACAGATTCCCATCTCGCAAATGCACTGCGCTCATCAGAATCTGAAAAAGTGCAGGAGTACATAAGAACTTTAGATCGAATGTCAAGTAAAGGCTATGAACTAAAGGAGAGTCTCGTAAACCCGCAATTCAAGGCAATGAAGAAATTCCGCCATGTTGATCCAACTTATGTTGAGGACGGAAAAGTCTACACCCTGACAGAAACCGATCCAGAATATCGCAAGAGCTTGGAATGGCATCGAAGTGCGAATGCACGAGGCATCAGCGTCGACTTAATTGGCTATGGTAGTTAGATTCAAGCTCGCGTTCTATAGACCTTCGGACCTCTTGGTTGTGCATCATTACCCTTCCTTCCAATTCTCCGGGAAATTCGAATTCAAGCTCGTCAAAATCCCCCTCATCACTAAGGCTCTTTCCCCCAAACAAACGCACGTACTCTACATTCATCTCACAGAACCCATATTGGTGGACCAGAATTTCAGCAGCCCTTTTTGTGATAGTGTTAACCCCTATGAACCCCTGCTCATCTTCTAGGACTCCTTTTGTAGCCGCGATAATTGCGTCATAGCAAATCCGTTCGAATTTACCTTTTTTAAGATTATCCCCACGCCTAAAAAAGTAAGGGAAATAGCTTCCGTCATGCCCGGAAAAGGACAGCTCATAAATTCTTACCTCTTTAGCACCCATTCGTTTCCTATGGAGAAAAAATATAAAAATCTTCTTAAGAATTCTGAAAATCTTATTATCTTCTTTCTTTTTCGTAGGCTCTAAGTTTTTTTATCGCACATGTAATTAAATTCTGCGCGGCAAAAAGATAATCTAAATTATCCTTAATTTTATTTGCAGGGTGAATTGCACTTAACAGCTTTATAGCTCTATCTATCGTAATTCGTGTAGTCTCAAACATGCCTTCCGTTGCCATAATGTTTCTGTATAGAACGGATGTTAAAAATCTTTCCCAATCCTCTCCAACACTTGCTTATGCATCCTCTTCAGGAATTCTATCTTATCCTCGATGCGCATCAGATCTGCATAGCCCTGCATAATGAGATTGAACGCAAAAGGTGATGGAAGGTCATTGCTTATCTTCTCCACCTTGAGCTTTCCGTCATGGATCCACCCTAGCACTTGAGAGGAATTCTCAATATCCATCAAATCTTCGAGCACCTCTCTTCTTGTTTCCTTCAGGATCGGAAAATTATCTCCAATTCTCTTCACGCTTCCCAGGAGAAAGCCGGATTTCATCTGCTGTTTGCCAACGCTCTTCTTCCTTCCTTTGTAGCTTCGCAGGATCATCAAACTGCGGGTTGCACAATGCCTGAATCTCCTCTTGAAAACCTCTGTCTTTTCTATAGCCTGTTCCAAGATTTCTCTCAGATTCTTTGGATTTACATCTTTCAAGGCCTTGTCTATGTTCATCTTTGAGTGAGAAGCAAGAAAGAAGCCATTATCACTGATTCCAAGCTCTATGTCTCTATTCCCATATCTTGCGATGGCAAATGCAAACGCTCTGCTTAGTGCATCATTAACGCGCCGGCCATACAATGTATGAAAGATAAGATATTTCTTCTCATCTTTATCTTCATAAGACTCGATAAGGAGCCTGTTCTCATGGGGGATTTTTGAAAAAAGATGCTGTTCGCGGAAAAATCCATAAATTGCATTGACAGCCTTCTCATCAACATACAAGAACTCACCGATGAATGCCTTTATTTCCCTCTCTTTCTTCTTTGCCTCGAACTTCTCATTCATCAGCTTTCGGAAGCGCTGGATTTCAAGCGCAAGATCAAAACTTAAGGGCAACATCTCTGAAAACCAGGAAGGGATTGTCGGCGGCCGCGCAACGCTTGCATTCACATATGCGACCATTCCCTTGGTGTACAAGAATTCGAAGCGGTGGCCCCCAAGCACGAACACATCTCCCCTCTTTAGTTTTTCAAGGAAGGATTCATCAATGACTCCTATCTTTTCCTCTCTCCTGTCTGGCGGGGAGGCAACAACGACAGTCACAAAACTCTCTTCCGGGATAGTGCCTATATTTGTCATGTAAATCATGCGGGCGAGCATTCCCCTTCTTCCGATCTGCCTCGTCTTCCAATCAATCCATATCTTTGCATAGACATCCTTGTTCTCAAGGTCAGCATACTCTCCAGCCAGGTACGCAAGAACTTCGTAAAAATCCTCTCTCGATAAGGAGTTATAGCAATAGCTTTTCCTTATGAGTGTAAAAAGATCATCGATGTCCCATTTCTGCGATATGGCCATGCCATATATCTGCTGGCATAACACATCAAGCGCATTTTTTGGTATATGGATGCGGTCGATTTTCTTCTCGATAGCTTCCTTGAGCAGGACAGAGCACTCGACAAGATCATCTCTATCGAGAACAATCATTCTTCCCTCTGATCGTTCATGCAATCTATGCCCTGCTCTTCCCTGCCTTTGCAAAGCGCGTGCGACACTCTTCGAGGAACCGAGTTGCAGAACAAGGTCAATGTAACCAATGTCTATCCCTAGTTCAAGCGAAGTGCTGCACACAACAGCCTTTAGCTTTCCTTCCCTCAGTCTTTTTTCAATATCAAACCTATGCTTCTTGCTTAGAGAAGAGTGATGGGCCCCTATGTTGCCGACATCCTGGGCATAATTTCCCGGAAACATTTCCTTCAAATGGGATACAACACGTTCAGTGGCGCTTCTTGTGTTGGTGAAGATGAGAGTGGTCTTATGCTGCTGTATGAGTGAATCAAGCATCTTGTAGAGGCTCTGGTGCACTTGGGAAGAGGTTGTGTCTATGAGATCATCGACAGGAGAGACTACCTTCAGATCAAGGTCCTTCTGGAACTGAACATTTGCGATAAGACAATTTCTCTCTTTGAACAACCCCTTTTCCTCGCTATCAAAACCCACAAGGAACCTCGCTATCTCTTCAAGGGGAGCTATCGTAGCAGAAAGACCAATCCGTGTCGGCACATTTTTAGAAAGATTCTCAAGCCTTTCAAGAGAGAGGCTCAAATCCACTCCTCTTTTATTGCTTGCAAGTGCATGGATCTCATCCACGACTATGAATTCCACATTCTTCAGATGTTCGACAAATTTGGTCGTTGTGAGGACTATTGCAAGGCTTTCAGGAGTTGTAATGAGGATGTGGGGTGGCTTCTTGAGCTGCGAAGTTCTCTCGGCAGTAGTTGTATCTCCAGTACGCACAGCAACTCTTATCTCCTGCAGCTTCACTCCAAACTTTTTCGCAACCTTATTGATTTCTTTAAGGGGCTCCTCCAGATTCACATGAATATCTTGATTGAGTGCTCTTAATGGGGAGATGTACACGGCATATATTCTATCCTCAAGCGAGACTTTCCGGGCCAACTTCACAAGATGGTTCAAAATAGAGAGGAAAGCGGTCAGGGTTTTTGTTCCTCCCGTTGGTGCTGTGATAAGAATATTCTTGCGCTCGTGAATTGGAAGAACACCATAAATCTGTGGCAAGCTAAAGCTCTTGAACTTATCAAAAAACCATTCCCGCACTATCGGATCTAGGGCGTCTGAAATCTCTTTTTCAGTTCTTGGTGTATTTAAAGAAGTTATCATTTTTCTTACAGAAGATTCCTGCTTAGTACTCTGGGAGTATAAATACATTATTGGACCATGAAGATACTGGTGAAAGTATTCCGCCTCACCGAAAATCTTTATAAAGATCCTCCACACAGGATAAACATGCCACAGATATCCGAGGATAAAATAAAGAGGATAAAAGAGACCATTCTTTCATACCTATACCATAATTCACCTGGTGCATTCTACACCTACAATATTGCGCAAGAGATAGTGAGAGACGAAGAGTTCACTAAAAGGCTCCTGCAAGAGCTAACCAAGGAAGAGCTCGTGGCAAAAGTGGGCAAGAATTCAAGGGGAATAAACTACCTAAGGCGCGCACGCTGGCGCCTGAGTAATAAAGCCTTCAAAGCATATTCTGGCCTTCAGTAATACTTTTATATCTTTAACCCCTTATTAGGGCTAAGGACTATGATTTTCGGAAATGATAAAAGGCTGAAAGAAGCCTTCTTTAGGATTCGTGAGGAGATGGATTGGATAAGGCAAGAACTCTCGCAGATGAGGGAAGAGATTTCTTACTTGACTGATTCTGTTGAGGCTGTTTTAGGCCACCTCGAGGAACAAAAACAAGAGGAAAGTGCCAAAAGATGTGCCAAATCAAGTGCCGATGTGCCTAGAAATGCGCCTAATTTTACCGAAAGGTTTATAAAGAAAGGACAGGATGTGCCTAATTTTGACTTCGGCACATCCGAGGAGGTTTCGGCGCATTTTCCCCCAAAATCTGGCGAATTAGCCCCTAAAGACGATTTTTCCATAGGAAATAGGGGGGTTTCGGCACTCAGGCAACAGATAGGCAACACTCAGGCAACAGATCCTTCCCCCTCTAGCTTCCAGAATTCAATCCCCCCAGAACTCTCAGGATCTTCTGGCCATCTTCAGGAGAATGTAGAGAGATTAAAGAAGGTCCTTCAGGCCTCTTTCAAGAGCCTGACAAAGCAAGAATTCGTCATCTTCTCGACCCTGTATCAGATGGAAGAGGAGCTCAAGAGGCCTGTAAGTTATTCGGAGCTAGCCATAAGGGCCAACCTAACCCCCAATTCCCTGAGAGACTATATAAGTAAGCTTATAGTCAAGAAAGTGCCAATAATCAAGGAAAAGCATAACAATAAGCAGATTTTGCTCAAAATAGCGCCTGAATTGCGCAATATTGAGACATTAGGCAATCTCATCCGGCTCGTCGAGGAATAAGCCTAGGGCCGGATCTTATCAAACCTTCTAGAACTTAGGCTAAGGAAGGGCTCTTTATTGTTTTCGGTGGAACGAAATCAAAGAATTAAGGCTTAATTCCCCCAAAATCGGGCAGAAAGAACTCACATTTACCTCATCAGGAACTCACCTTTTTCCAACTCACCACTCTTTTTCACTGGATCTTAACTAAATCTTAACTCTATTTGGGCTCACTTATCCACTTATATCCCCTTAGCCTGGCTTATTTAACCTTACTCAACCCCTCACTTTTACTTTTAGATAGAACTTAGGCATAAGATTTTATATATTTTCCTCTTTTCAGGCCCCCAAAGGTCTCTCTTACCCTCATCTAATGCTTTTTAGTGCCTTTGGAACCCTCACTTTTACTTTTTCTCCATTTAGCCCCAGTCCAAATAGGACTGGATGGTTCGTATAGCCTGTAAATTTAGCTTTGGGGTTCGTATTAATCTCTCACTTTTTGCTTTTCTTGGGGTTTTTCTCCTGAATAGGCTCAATCCCCCGACCCCTTTCCTTCCTCTCTTTCGTCTTTCTGGACAGTATTATGTCATCCAGGAGCCTCTCTTTTACCCTTTCCTCAATAAAGTACCTTTTCTTACCGCTAGACTCCATAACTTCACTTATCAAACCCTCATTTTTCTGTTTTACGTTGTTGATCTGTCCCCTCACTGTTGATTTGTCTTTCCCTGTTATCAGCGAAATATCTTCATAGCTCAATTTTTCTTTTGAGTTCAGCAACGCGAATAAAACAATTCTTTCCATCGTTGTGAGCCCTTTTAAAGCCCCTGTTTGGACAGGTGTTTGGACAACTGTTTGGACAGGTGTTTGGACACCCCCTGTTTGGACAGGTGTTTGAGGGTGTTTGGACAGGTGTTTGAATGGGCTTTTAAACGGCCCGGAAGTGTTCTCTGCGACGAAGAATTCAACGAAATTCTTGACATCTTCGAGATCTTTTTCTAATTTTTCAAGCCTGCTTAAAACTTTCGAGAAATCTTCCTCGTGATCACGGTGCTTGTCGTGGAAGTGAGAAATCCATTTACTGACTTTCGAGATGTCTTTTTTTACATTTGAAAAAGATTTCTTAACTTCTTCTTCAAAAATCTCATCCCCTTTTTTCTTAAACAGCCAATCAAAAAGCCCCATTAATATTCTTTCTTTCCAAATGTATTTAAACCTTTTGTTCCTATAGCTATAAAATGCCTGAATTTGGGGTGGGGCAAAACGGAAATCCGTGGCATTATTCTTATACTATGTTATCTCCTGCTCAAAAGCTTTTAGCACTTGACAGCATCATCACAAATGAAGTTTTGCCCTCTGAAGAGCTGGATGATCATACGGTTTTGAACTATACGATTCTCAGGAGGATGATTAATCAGAGCGTTGAGGCCTCTGCAGATGATCTCCTACGCCTTGAAGAAAAGGTGATGGAATGGGCAAGTGCAAGTGGAGTCAGTGGACCCCTATTCTCTGAAGAGAATGTTGTTAATGCTTATCATTTTGCTAGGATGAAAATAAGTTCTATGAAATTGAGTGGTGATCATCATCTAGATGTTAGGGATGACAGATCTCTTGAACCCTTCTTTTTCTATAGGAGGGCATTTGAGGAATATGTCAGCACTCTTGCAAAGACCTGGCACATTAATCTAGCCATGGCAGAACAAAAAGCGAGGGAGTGTTCAGATTACCCTGAATCTAATGAGTTCCGAAGGGAAATATACAGGGATTAGATTCTAATAAAAAGAAAAAAGCAAAATTGCCTAAAACTTTTAAGAAAGATTTTTAAGGTTTTAGAGGCTGGGAAGTAAATGAAAATGGATCTCGAATTGGTGGTGAATCATTATGGGCCTGATGGATTAGTTGGGGATCGGCTGCCTTTACTGGATTATGGCGTTATTTTCTGTCATAAGCACCCAGATGGCTCTTTTCATTATGGCGCAAGTGATACCCTTCAAAATGCCCAAAGTGAAAAGGTAATTAAATTTGTAAGCGATTATCTGGATTCAAATGGAAAGAGCAGTTTGGTTGAATTGAAATGCAGGTCATATGATCAGATTAACCTCGGAGTACTTTCTTTCACAAAACCATTTCCAAAGCAAGTCGGGCGTCAATTAAAGGAAATTATCGGGAGCCATAATGCCTCTTTACAACAAAAAGTTCAAGTTACTGCCTAAAACCTTTAAGCAAAAAATGAGAGAGATTAAAGAGAAGAAGGAAGAGTATCATAACTTAGATGTAATCATTAGTTATGATGAGAAGAGCCAAAAAAGTAGCTATAAAGCCAAACTCTACTCTGGATTGCCTGGAGAAGGTATAGAGCTTGTGGATCAGCTTATTGGATGTAATATTGGAGGTGAGCATAAAGAACTTAAGGATCTTCTATCAAAACATCAGCCCCGCTTGATTTCAAGTGGCATAAACAAAGGATTAGAAGGCCATCATGCCGAGATTCACGAAAGTTTCTGCGAAGAAATTTGGGCTATAGCGAGTCCTTATCGTGTTGATCCTCCTTTTCGCTATCTAAAATAGATTTGAAGGTTGGTGAGGGTTTAGCCTTAATCCACCTAAAACTTTTAAGCGAGGCCCGAAGGGCCGAGCGGGGGAGAGATCAAGAGGGGCAAGGGGGGTAGAAAAGGCCTAAAAGGTGCACTCATGCGAGAAAAAATGCAAAAAAGGGCCAAAAACCCCTAAAAACTACGTATAATACCTGTTACACGAAGTCGAGTTTTGAAGAGTTTTGGATGGTTTATCTTAGCTCTTTTATCAAAGCCCTTATTGTTTTGTATGGATTGATAATCGGAGAGAAATACACCGCAACATCTCCCCCCACAAATCTCCCGACCCTTCCAAGCGAGTTGTATTCAACATATTTTCTTTCAATAGAGACGCCTCTAAGCTGTGCCATCTCTTCTGCATAACCTTGTCTTAGGCCTGCCCAAAAGCCTAATCTTTCCTCAAGCCTTTCGTTTTCCATCTTCCCTTAACCCACATAAAGCTTTTAATCCTTTCCCCCTCTCTTCCGAAGTCCCAAAGCCAAACATTCATAGCCTCCAATTCCGCCAGCTACTGATAACACGAGAAGCCCCGCAAACCTATACATATCCCTCCAAACTTTCTTTTCAGCCCCTGAGAGCTCTCCAGCCTTTTGTGGATCATCTAAAATCTTCTTCTTTTCTGCCACAAGTATCCTGATCTTATCCAACTTCCCTTCATTATTCACAATATCTTCAATTGAAGCCTTTGTTACCTCTTCTTTAAACTTTCTTATCTCTCCATCAATTTCTCTCATACGAACGTAAGTTGCTCCATAATAGTCGCCATACCTAGATCCGTAAACTCCCTGTCCGTAAATACCAAGAGTGCCAATTCCAATAAGCCCTATGCCACATACAATCTCTTTTAATCCCTTTGTGCTATTTTTTATTACTGCTTGTTCTCTGTTCGGATATCCCATTTTTCTTAAGCCTTAGCTTTCTCTGCCTCTTTCTCTCTATCCCGTGCTTCCCAGGCAGTCTTTGATAACTTTTTAGAAAAAAAGTAACTACAGTACACTAATGTCCCTCCAACTCCTAAAGCAATTAGATTTACACCACCACGCCATTTCCTCTCCCCGCCTGAAATATTCACTGTGTACCCCTCAAGTCCCTTCTCTTCTAGAACTCCCTCAATACTGGTCTTTAATTCTCTTACAACTTCTCTCTCCCTTGCAATCTGCTCGGCTTTCTGTGCATACTCATTTCCCTCAAGATTATTGACATAAAATCCACACCCTACAAGTGCTATAAAAGGTAGAAATCCTAGTCCATACTTATCATTGATTCCTGTCTCATAGAGTCTTTTTGGCCTTTCTTCATTTACCATTATCTTCCACCCACTCAGAAAAAACTTTTAAGCCTTTCTATAGCGCCTGATCATTAGACTACTCTAAGGAGAAACAATCTTCTCTATTCCATCTCTAATCTTCTCCATGAACTCTGCCGCACTGCATTCATTCAATCCAGACAAAGTGAATCCACCCAAACAGATAACATGCTCTATTGGACTATTGTCCTTTCCATCAAGTGGCTTATAGACTTCTACGTAACATTCACCAGAACCATAGTCATTTATCTGATACCTTCCAGAAAAAGAGTTGTGCACGTCATGGATATCGATATATATCCGAACACTATCCCTGGCGGATTTCTCTCTATTGGACACCATGATACCTTTAGATATTAACGAGTTAATTCTATTAAACCTTCCCCTCAAGCGTTATATCCACCCTTCCTCCAAGCCCGTCCAGCCTCTCTGCGAGGCTTCCCCTTTCATGGATCTCCCGGAATCCATCTGGAGATAGCGAAAGTTTGTACTTAGTTATTTTCTCAAATGCGGCATCTTCCGGAAAAGAATCCAGCTTTGCTAAGGCTCCTCCACAATTCCTGAAAGAGACCATCTCCAAATCCCTTTCTGCATATGGCATATTCTCTCTGTCCAGCATGCTAATCTTCCCTCTTATAGGCCCCTCATAAAGATCTGAGAATTCTTCCTCTGACAAGATGATTCCGATTTCTCCAGACATAAAGTATTGTGCCTTCATCTCTTTCGATTATCCGATTCAGTAAGCTCTTACACGATCTATGCAATCCTCATATGTGCGATCCTTTGCAAGGTAGAAAAGGCTGCTGAAAAAGTCATGGCTTCTTTCATCTTCATCTTTTGTTCCATTGACCCTTTGAATCGCTCTCCTGACAAGGCCACTATCCACAACAACTACAGTCAACTCTCCGATGTGCCTTATACTGGTGTAACTTTGTTCCGTTTTATTACAGCTAACTCAGTTAGTCAGCTCTTCCACTCCTTTTACATTATAATTTGGAATATTCTCCTTAATTGAATTGAGGACTGTTTCCAAATCCCTCTTGCAAGTTCCCTCATCTCTAGAAGTCACGTTCAAGAAGCCATTTAGATAAACTCGTTCTTTACCTTCCTTAAATGTTTTTTCATTTACACCAACATACTTTATGGTGGAATCACCAACGTGATAAATCATAGCTACAGAATGGGGGTCTTGCCATCCCAAAACCAATTCTCCTGCATTCTTGAGGCTCTGAATTACTGATTTATCCTCGCCATAGAACATTTCTGGCATCCGGTATCTCTTTCTCATCCTTACGCAAAGTCCAGAAAAATATTTAAGACTTTCTCCCAGAACGTCTTATCTCCGCATATCTAAAGCAGCTCGTTGTATGGTCATTCACAAGGCCTGCGCCCTGCATGAACGCGTAGCATATCGTAGATCCTACGAACTTGAAGCCCCTCTGCTTTAGATCGGCGCTCATCTTATCTGATTCAGGGCTCGTCGCCCTCAGCTCTTTCAGGCTTTTCACATTTCTATGCATTGTCTTATTGCCTGTGAATCCCCAGATATAATTCGCAAAAGAGCCAAATTCTTTCTGCACTTCCAGGAACTTGCGGGCATTTATGACGAGGCCATTTATCTTAAGCTTGTTCCTGATGATACCTTCATCTTTCAAGAGCCTTGTGATATCAGCATTCCCATACATCGCGATCCGTCTTGCATTAAAGTTGTTGAGGGCTTTCCTAAAATTCTCCCTCTTGTTCAGAATGATTTGCCAGCTCAATCCCGCCTGAAATGTGTCTAGGACAAAGTACTCCCACAACTTACCGTCATCTCTTGTCGGAGTGCCCCATTCCTTATCGTGATACTCAATCATCAATGCATTGCTTCCAGGCCATTCACATCTTTGCCTCAGATTTTGTTTTTCCATCAGCATTAAGAAATATTTCCCCTAATTTCTTCTCCTCTTTTCATTCCTCGCTTTTGCCACGCGCTCCCCGCTCCGTGCCCCCTGCTTTCTTCTCTCTGCCCTGAGGTACTTTATATTGGTCTTTCATCTCTACTCCCGCGCTCGATCCTGCGCCATTTTAAATATCCTAAAAATTTTGTTAAAATCGGCATTTTCCCCTAATTCAAAACTTTGGATAGTTCTACTGGTCGATTTCAGTGCTAGCATAATCAAATTCGGAGTCACAACAATAAAAGTCTTATCGTAGTATATAAAAATAGCCCTTTTGCTCTTTACTACTCTCTTCTCTTGTCCTAGATATTTCCTAGCATACGACTTGATTTCCGGCACTTTTTCTTTGCTAAGCAGTACTTGGATGTCGTCAAGGCACTTATCTACAAATTCCCCTATACTAGTTAAGTTGGATAGTGGCCTGTGCCTTAGGATCTCGTATGGAGCATTTTCAAGTGAAAAGACAACGTTTTCTCCAACATTAAATTCTACCTTGCTTCCATCAACCTGGAAAACCATTTTTTTCCTCGTCGGGCCGTTAGAGGTAATCCCTATTTTAACCCCACTAAACTTTTTGCGTATTATGCCTGAGATTAAATTTACGTGTTGGAGCAAGACATCTTCATCTTTATCTATCATCTTCTAAGCAGGACACTCTCCTTCTGTGTAGTATGAAACTTTTCCATCTGCGCACGCAAAACAGCTATTGCTATATTTTTGTGCACATGGATATTTTACACATTGAATCTGCCCGGGATTAAACCATCCGCAGACCGGCTTGTATAGTGCAATGCACGCTTCGGCATTCTTCTGCCCCGGCTCGCAGAAAACCTTTTCTTTTTCAGGACATGTAAAGAATTCGCAGTTATTATTTGCATCTCTCGAAACATAAGAACCATCAGGGCATTGTTTTGCATCTGCGGTGCATACCTTTGCCTCTTCTACAAATGTCTTTCCTCCAGCACGGCACTGGCGAGGATAGCTTTCCATTATTTGGTTGCCTGCGGCAGCGCATTTTTCAAAATCATCTATCCCTGGATTCTTGCATCCACATCCCTTTTCATCAGTGAAATACTCTTTCTCCTCTGCGCAGATGAAGCGGATTCTGCTGCATTCCTCCTGACTATTTCCGATGTAGGTCTTGCGCCCCTCAACTTGCTGATTCCCTGTCGGATTGTAGAGGACGAGAATCACGACTATCGCAAGAAGCCCAATCGCAACGACAAACACTGAATTCAAGACTCTTTTGTCCATCTGTCTCCGAAGGAGTTTTGATTAATAAATTTAACTTCTATATCTAATGTCTATACTTAACATAGATGTCACGCATGTCTCTGAGAACTTTTCCTTTTGCATTGTAGGCATCTGCTATTAGGACATCCGCAAAATCTTTCTCGTACTCCCGCGAGAGCTGTTCATCGGTCAGACTAGACTGAGATTCCATCATTAAATGGCCACCTCCAAAAGGGATTGTGCTGTATGCAATAGATTCAGAGGGGCGCACACTCCTTCTCTCGCGGAATTCCCAGCCTTCTCTCTTCAGCCTTTTTTCAAGCCGTTCCTTAGTTTCTTGCGGCATTTTAATATACACATAAACCGAAAGAAAACTAGAAATACTTTTCTTAAGAGCTCTGAAACCCCAAAAGAGTTAAAACCGCCGTTCTTCTAGACAAAACATGATCAAAGGAGGCACTATAATCTTGCTGGCAATTCTTTTGTTGGGACTGCTGGTATTTATTTTTGCGCGCAATATCGGAAAAATCAGTGGCATCAGTCCACTTGGTGAGAATGAATCCCCCTTCAACGAACAAATTTCTCCGCCAAAAGAAAACAAAAGCAGCGCCGCCACGTCAGAAAATTTAAGGCCTCTTTTTCACGATGGTACATTAATTGTGGATAAAGGGACTTATCTTGTAAACAGCACAAAATTGACGCTCAATGGAAATCTTATTGTTAACGGAACCGGAGAGCTGGTAGTGAAAGATTCTGAGCTGATTTTCTTGCAGGACTACAACCAACAATATCGTGTTGTCGTAACAGAAGACGCTTCGCTTCTCATGGAAAATGTAAAGCTATCGACAGGAAGTAAGTGGTTTAATTTCTATTATGATAAAAGAGCTAAAGCCACCCTCAATAATGTATTTGGTGATGACTGCTGTACGCCTTGGCATGGTTCAAGCGATAACGCCACCTTTTTAATAAAGAATAGCATGATCGGGCTCACAGTGAACCAAAATGTTAATGTAATTGCAGAGAATAGCAGCCTTTTTTTTGAGCTTGTTCTTGCCAATGTTTCTGGAACCTATACTCTTCCTCAAGGCTTTATGGAAAGATATGATCTTGAAATCGTGAACAATGAAAACGCTATGATTAAAATTTCTGCGAAGAATTCAGAATTTACCGATTGGGGCGCAACTCTTGATAAGTATACAGATATAACATTTAGAAATTCCAAGATGACCATCGGAATCAATGCTGGCTCTGATTGGTCAAGACCTTCACCAAAAGTCCAGGTTTCCGGGCTGAAGAATAAAGTTTACGATGATTATCCTCTTGAGGTTGATACAAATAAATTAAGGCTCATCAATACCTTTGTGAGAGACTGGTATCCGCAGGCGTGGAATGGGGCGCAGATTGAGATATCTAATTCAGATCTTGCAGATATCGCCAATAGCGGGCAGGATTCAACAATAATCATAAGGAATAGCAAAGCATCAATTGCCACAGCAAGGGAGCAGGTGACTTACAAGTTTTATGACTCAGCAATTGAAGGAGATGTAATCGCTCACGATGATTCGAAGATATATCTTTACAATACAAAAGTGAAAGGAAAAATGTTCGAAACAGGAAATGGAATGATTTTTGTAAATGATGAAAGGATATAATTTTAAAATGACTTGTATACCTATTATAAATGGAACCGATAGTTAAAGTCAGGACTAAAGATAAATTGCCTCTTTAAGGAATTTCCACGCTTGTTGTGAATACGCGGGGAGCAGATTCTTTGCAGGCATATCCTTTCAGAGGAAATGCACTCGAGAAATTTGAAGACTGCGTTCTAGATATAGATGCATGGGTAGAATTTGTTCTGAAGAAGGGATACAAGAAGATAATCCTCTCGGGCCATAGTCTTGGAACACAAAAAGTTATTTACTACATGGAAAAGGGAAAGTATGCAAGAAAAGTTGCATCGGTCATTTTATTGGCATTCGCTGATTCCTATGCCTATCACAATTACTTTGTTGAGAAGACAGCGAAGAAGGAAATAATCCTTCGGGAAGCCAAAAAGTTAGTGAATGAAGGCAAGGGAGATACTATGCTTCGCTCGGTCTGGCTTGCGCATAGAGATAGATTCCCGAAGAGCGCCGCCTCTTACCTAAGTTTCTTTGGCGAAGGCTCGGAACTTTCCAAGGCTCTTCCTTTGAGAAATAAAGGAAAGCTCTCGATGTACAGCAAAATAAAGGTTCCTATCCTCGCAGTAATCGGTGATCGGGAGGAATACACCGCGATTTCGATTAAAGAATCTCTCTTTCTACTGAAAAAAGAGAACAAGCTTGCCGAAGCGCATCAGATAAAGAATTGCGACCATGATTTTACTGGGAAAGAGAGAGAACTAGCAAAAATAATCGTTGGATTTCTAAAAAGAAAGCTGTAATCTACCTTCATGGGCACTTCTGCAACTATCTATAAGTGGCTAAAAAAACCAAAAGATTTATAAATACCCCCCCTATATAAAGGCATGCTAATTTTTAGCATCTTTTTGGGAGATGGACACAAATCTTTCTGAAGAGCGGATCAAGCACTACGCCGAATTGCTCGATCTTCCGCAAGAGACCGCGGAAATGCTGAAAAGTGGCGAGATTAGCTTCCAGCGCATTTCTGATTTGAAAAGAGAGATTGGTATTCCAGCTTTAATCGAGAGGATATCTCCAATCGATAAACTTCTATGGAACTGGGATTATAATGGTGAAGACAGAAATGAAGTAGCCGTTGAGTTCAATTATATCCTCTCCCCAGAAAAATTAGATAGTGACGGATTGCTTGTACAGCATGACGGAAAAGATATCGGTTACTGCTTGCTCTTCTACGTCCCTAACGTCCAGAGAAACAATGCTCCAAATATCTTCCACAAGATCGAGGAAAACATAAACTGGCCAGCACTAACAGGATTTCTTAACCAGATTACCGACCACGATATCTCTGAGAAAAGAGCATGGTATGTTCATGACTATGGGATCTCCGATAAAGAGCTTAGGGGTAAAGGGATGGGCAGACTCCTCATGAGACACACCCTTGATGAGGTTGTACCTGAAAAAGATGTAGCAATCGGGTTTATTGACTCTGGAAACATCGGATCTATTTTATCTGGAACAAGAGCAGGAAGAGTCATCGCGAAAGAAGTTCCTTCTCCTTACAAGGGCTTGCCATATCATGTCGGGCAGGAAAACACCTTCGTCAGTTTCACATTCAATGGAATCAAGCCAACTTATACTGGGAATGAGGTCTTGTATGGAAGTAAAGATGAGATCCCTCA
>Ga0066346_102_pt1 | contig 82667 bp, 91 predicted proteins | sample RifGroA2_FD_59264 | JGI IMG/M metagenome (GOLD analysis project Ga0066346, IMG submission 59264) | Archaeon GW2011_AR6
GGTCCAATTCTTCGTATTTTATTTCTTGCATTGCAGGAAGAGATACAGAAAATTTTTATATCTATTTATTTGGGACGCGGTTTGGCCCTTGCATTCATCTTAGCTCCCCTCTTAAATGCGGCATATTCTTCTCTATAAATTCTATTATCTCTTTTTTGAATTCTGGATTAGCTGAAATCGCCTCGAACTTTGTTTTTTTTGTGAAAATTAACCACTTCACTTTGATTAGATCGTCAACCGCCTCTTTTGAGAATCTTTTGAAGTGCTCAAGCCTATCGTAACATGCACCCCAGTTTCTTTTTCCTCTTATTAGTTTGAATAATAACTGTGCTTTCTCTAAGTCGGTTGCTTTTGGCATCTATTTATTATCAGCCTACGTAATATAAATGTTTCTATCTTTGAAACATCTTTTATTTTATAGAAAGGTATATATAGTAGTAGTGCTACGAGTTGTCGTGCTACGAAACATTATTACAAGTAGAAATAATTGTAAAAGTGAATGGGAACTAAGATGAGAATTAAAAAGAACAAGTCAATGTTTTTGGAAGTTTTCGGGGATACGCCAAAGCTTAGAGTGCTGGATTTTCTGATTGAAAATCATTTTTTGGATTACCCTATAACAGAAATAGCCAGACAGGCAGATGTTAGTTATAATTCAATCAAGTTATTCTTCGATGACTGGGTTAAAGAGAGTATTTTGATGCGAACTAGAAAAGTTGGAAAATCTGACTACTACAAGCTGAATATTGAAAACATTTTCATCAAGAATCTTATAAAGCTGGATTGGATTCTTACAAAGAAGATGCTCGCTCCAGAATCGGAAAGAAAAATGCTTTCTCCGATTCCTGCTTAGTTTTTCGTTACTTTCTCCATCTCTTTTCCCAACGCTCACTCTGTGCTCTCTGCCTTCTCCCCAGAATCCGCGCTCGTGGCACTCGCACCCGCGCCACCCTTCAAGAATCCACATCCTACGAAGCATAAAGCTTATATACGTTGTATGTTCTTAGAATACACATGGCTGCTAATAACATACAATTTACAAAGATCGAAGTTCAAATAGCTAAATACCTATTCAAGCACTATAAAGATAGATATAATGCCAGGCAATTGGCCAGAATATTGAATGTTAATCATTCTCATGCTAGTAAGTTATGTAATATTTTAGCAGATAAAAAGCTACTAGTTAAGGAAGATATAGGTAATTCTACCTTTTTTTCTTATAGATATGACAACAAGCTGGCTATCAAATTTATGGAGTATATGCTAAGCTTGGAAGAGAACGATTTTCCTAAATGGCTGAGTGCCTTATCTCATAGCCTGAAAAAACTTAATGGCTGCATTGAAATGGGGTTGGTTTTTGGCTCATCCGTAAAAACAAAGGATTTCAATGATGTAGATATTTTACTTATGTATAATTCTGAAAAAGCCAAAGACGTCAAAAAAATAAAGGATGGAATAAGAAAATCTGAATTGGTTGAAAAGCCCATAAGGTATGTAGATATAACTGAAAAGGACATCCTACAAAATAAAGAAAATAAAATTTTCTATAATATGCTATCTGGAAGTGTTGTATTCAATAATCCTGAAAAATATGTGGAGATAGTCAGAAAATGCCGCAAATAGATGAGCGCTTGAAGTGGTGCCTCAAAGATCCGAAAAGGCTGATAAAAACAAAGCCCGATTTGGATTTAGCACAAAAGCATGTTAAGAAATCCGAGTATAATTATAGTGTAGTGCAGACTCTTGAAAGGTTAAAGGTATACGACTGGGCTTTAAATGTCGGATTCTATGCGATCTATCATTGCTTTTTAGCAATCCTTGCCAAATATGGCTACGAGTCCAAGAATCAGTCCTGTACGATAATTGTCCTGCTTACTTTGATAGATGATAAGAAATTGAACTTAGATAAAGACTTGATTGCTAAATTTGATACTCTTGACGTTGAAGAGGGTATTACTAATCCAACTGTAAGAGAAAGCAGGGAAAGTTCCACTTATGGCGTTGAGACGAGCATTGATTTGGAGCAGCTAAAGAGAATAAAAGAATTGATAATAAAAGTGCAAAGAGAGACTATTCGGATACTGCAGGATAGGTAAAGATTTAATCTAAATTGGTCTTTTCTTCTCTGCACCCGCACCATTCTTAAGGAACCCGCATCCTGCGAAGCATAATGTCCAAGGCTTCCTGCCCTTCTTCAGGAGCATGATCATCTCTCTTCCGCATTTCTCGCACTTAGTGCTAGATTTCTTTATGTAGCCTTGCTGCGGCAAGGGGAATGTAATAGTGCATGCCGGATACTTGCTGCATGCCACAAATCTCTTTCCTGATTTTTTGCTGAATCTCACCATCAACTCTCCACCACATGTGCACGCACCTAGGATGCCATCTTTCTTTTCCTGCTCTCTCGTCTCCTTGTATGCTTCTACAAGTTCCTTGCCTATCTTTTCCTCATTCCTCTTCAATTGCTCAGAGATCTTTTCCAGGACTTCTCGAGCATCCTTGAAATTCTTTTCCTGCACTTTCTTTATCTTTACAGGATCTTTCTCTTCCTGGATGGCTTCCATCTCTTCTTCGAACTTTCGCGTAAGCTCTTCATCGAGAATGAGGGGGGAGTATTTCGTGAGGATTTCTTCAACTCCCAATCCAAGATCCGTGACAACAATGCTCCTGTCCTTGATGTAACCCCTTTCATACAGAGTATCCACAATCATAGCTCTTGTTCCCTTTGTGCCAAGCTTTCTTTTTGTGAGTTCTGTAACTATGCTCGCTGGCGAGAATCGTTTTGGAGGCTGAGTCTCTTTCTCTTCTGTGCGTGCTTCTTGTACTTTTACCTTGCCGTTCACATCAGGAAGCTCTTGCTCATCAATCTTTGTTGGATAAATGTCTAGCCATCCTTTTTTCTTCACCTGTGCGCCTTTTACAGAGAATTCCTTTCCGCCTACTTCCACAGAGATCTTTTTGTTCTCCACTAACGCATCTTCTGCGAAACATGCGAAGAATCTTCTCAGGATGAGCTCGTAAACTTGGCTCTCTGAATCGCTGAGCTTCTTCGGAATTTCTCCAGTAGGGTAGATGGAAGGATGCGCTGGATCGCTTTGTGCACCCTCTACTGGAACTTTCCGTGTGAGGCCTTTTGCAAATTGTGGGAATTTCTTTGCAAGCTTCTCAAGGATTTTCCTGTAGCCGATGGCTGCCGGAAGTTTCTGCGAGGAAGTACGGGGGTAGCTGATAAGGCCTTCCAGATAAAGTGTCTGCGCAATCTGCAGGACTTGCGAAGGAGTAAGATTGAAAAATTTGTACGCTTCTGTCTGCAGCGTTGTGAGGTCGAATGGCACTGGAGGCGCGATTATTTGCTCTTCTTTCTTTGTTTCTGCCTCTCCTGTCTTGCCTTTAAGTTCCAAGAACTCAGCAAGCTCTTCTTTCTTCAAGATATTTTTCGGGAAAGTGACGAGAATCTGCCTGCCCTTTGCATCCTCGACAACGAGGAAGACCTGCCAGTACGGAGTTGGCTTGAATTTCTGTATCGCTTTCTCTTTCTCAGCAAGAATCTCAAGAGCCGGGCCTTGCACTCTTCCGATGCTCAACTTGCGGAAAATTCCTCCTCTTTTTATCGCATGCATGAGTGCTCTGCTCAGCGAGATACCAAACATGAAATCCATGAAGTGCCGAGTCTCACCGGCAAGAGCTTGGCCCCAGTTTATGTTTCCTGCTGCTTCTTCGTATGCACCCTCTAATTCTGCTTTCGTAAGAGTAGAGAATTTCATCCTCTTTGCATCTTGCTGCCCGCACAAGAAGCGCACGATATTGTATCCGATTATTTCTCCTTCGATATCATAATCGCAGGCAACAACGAATTCATCAGCGCCCTTTGCAAGCTGCTTCAGAACAGATGCATATTTTTTGGCAAAAGTATCGTTTGGCTTCCATTCCAGTTCTTGCACAGGATACTTACTGCTCTTTACTTTCTCGCCAACACCGAAAAGATGGCCTACAGCGCAGGCAACGACAATTTTTTTCTTTCCTCGTGTGATCTCGTAGTATGGCACACCCGAAACGCTTTTTTTGATTATTGAAGAATCAGCAAGAGCTTCGGCGATCTTTTGACTCGCCTTCGGTTTTTCAGATATGATGAGTTGCATCTTCCTTCATTGATTCTCCCTTAAGAGGTATTTAAATTATTTGCAAATGGTAGAGAGTAGAACAAAGCGTTATAAAGAGGGCCATGTTCATTTCATTTATGAGGCGTGATGTTGCAGTTATTATCCTGTATGATAATAAAAAAAGGATACTTCTTCAGCATAGAGGTAAAAATTCACCAAGATTGCCAGGTTACTGGGCGTTTTTTGGAGGGGGAATTGAAAAAGGAGAAACCCCAGAACAAGCTGTAAGAAGAGAATGCAAAGAGGAACTGAATTATATTTTATAAAAACCAAAACTAGTGATGGTTCAAAAGTTCAAAGGAAAGGATCATGAGGGAATAAAACATGTCTTTATGGAGGAGTTTAATTCTCAAAAAGAATTAGTTCAACGTGAAGGGCAGGGCATGAAATGGATAGCAATAAAAAGAACTTCTTCATTGAAAATTGCTGACCACGATGTAGAAGTTCTAAAATTCATTAAAGATAAGTATTGAGTTCTCAAAAAAAATCACAGAGTGATAATCTTCCCTTTCTTTCCGACATTCACAAGCCTTGTCTTTCCCATTTTATCCTCAAGGCCTTCTGCTTCATGCACATGGCCGAAGATGGCAATATCTGGCTGGAATTTCCTGATCGCATCCTTGACTGCATGGCTCCCTGGGACATTCTTTGCAAATCTTTCAGTCTTGCTCTCAGATGGATGCACATGAGTAACCATTATCTTCTTACCAGAGCCCTTTATCCCCGCATAACTTCTCTTCAACAAAGAAGATATCTCTCTTTCAGATATCTCAAATGGCCCGACATTCGCGCCGCCGCACCCAAAGATTCCGACATCTCCGACCTTGATGGAATAGCCGTGCAGGCTCGTTGCTCCATAGAGTTCAGCAAGAAAATTTGTCGTCGCGACAGTCTCGTGGTTTCCCGGAATGATAAGGACTTTTTTTCCTGCTTTCGCAAATGGACCGACAATTCCTTCGGTGCTCATCTCCGCAAATGTAAGGTCGCCGCAGAGAATTACGAGATCAACATTCTCTTTCTTGGCCTGGTCTGCAAGTCTTTTCGCCGATGCTTTATCTCCATGGATATCACTCGCTGCAAGAATCTTGAGTTTCTTCTCTCGTGGTTTAATTTTGGTTTTTTCTGTCATTGTTTTCTGCAGTCATTTTATTTCCTTGAAAGTCAGGTAAGGATGCAAGGCTTTTGGGATTTTGATTGAGCCATCTTTCTGCTGATGATTCTCAAGAAGGGCTATGAAAGTTCTAGGGACTGCCAATCCAGAGCCATTAAGTGTGTGCACAAATTTCTTCTCGCCGTTCTTGGTTATGTACTTGATGCGCGCTCTTCTTGCCTGGAAATCTGTGCAGTTGCTGCAGGAAGAGACTTCAAGCCATTCATTAGTTGCTGGTGCGTATGCTTCGACATCGTATGTCTTTGCAGAGGCAAATCCTGTTTCTGACGCAGAGAGAAGCTTGACACGGAAAGGAATCTCCAAGGTCTTCAGGGTTTCTGTAGCATCCTTCAGCATCTTCTCTAGCTCTTTAAATGAATCTTCTTCGCGGACGAACTTGAACATCTCTACTTTGGTGAACTGCTTCACGCGGATATATCCTCTTGTCGCTCCCTTCTCCATGCGGAAGCATGGAGAGACTGCAGTGATGTAGATCGGAAGATCTTCCTCGCGCAGAGTTTTCCCCGCATAAAGATTAAGAAGAGACACCTCAGAGGTAGGGATCAAGAAAGAATTTTCCTGCGTGACAAACATTCCATCCCTGAATTTCGGAAGCTGGCCGGAATTAATCATTGCTTGTTCGCTGACAAGGATTGGCACAGCCATCTCCTTATACCCTTGTTTCTTCCTCATGTCAAGGAAGAGATTTACAAGTGCTCTTTCTGTTTCAGCGCCTTTTTCCGTAAGAACATAAAATCCAGCGCCACTCATCTGCACTCCTGCATTGAAATCAATCATTTTATGTGCAGCAACAAGCACTTCGTAGGTTTTCATCCATTTCTCTCGTTTTTCCTTGCCTTGTAGTGTGATCTTGTCCTTTGCCGGAAGTTCGGGAACAGTTATGTTCGGGAATTCAAGCTCGAGGAATTTTAGTTCATTCTCTATTTCGAGAGTCCTATCCTCTGCTTTCTTAACCGAATCTGAAATCTTGCGCGCTTCTTGCTTCTTCTTCTCCGCATCCTGCTTCTTTCCTGCCTTGAGAGCGCTGTTTATAGCTTCAGAGATAACATTCCTGTCATGACGCAGGGAATCAAGCTTTGCTTTGAGCTCTTTCCACTCTTTTCTTAGCTTGGAGAATGTGTCTGCTGTCTTCAACAAGTCTGTAAAGCCTCTCGCTTTGAGTGCGTTCTTCAGAACAGAAGGATTCTCTTCAATCGGTTTTGGGTCTAGCATTTTATCCTTTTGATGAGAACTAAGGTATTCTGAGATTTTTAAAAGTTTTTAATTGAGCTAAATTCCCGGCAATAAGGAGCTTAGGAGAGAAGGAGGGAGAGAAGGCAAGTAAAGAGGATTCTGCACCTCTGATAGATTATTGCGCAAGAATTCCACATGTTCTAGGCTGATACGGCCACGATAGATGTCTGCAATGCCGAGCTCCTTCTCTGTCTCAAAGAACTTCTTGACTTTCAGTTTTCCGCTCAAGTAGATGTAGTCTTTTGTGAACCCACCTGCTTCAGAGGTATCCAGCAAGCCTCTCTTTGCCCTTAAAGCGAGGCGCCAAGAATCCTCATCAGAGAAGTGCTTGCTGAGTTCGGCAAAGGTATCTGCAAATCCTTTTTCGAGCGCTAAGGAGACTGCAATAACTCTGCCAGCATAGATTTTCTTTATCTTATTGTGCAACAAGTTCTTAGACTGCTCTTCGTTATATGCAGCAAGGCCTTCTTCTGTCTCTAAGTAACGTGGAAATCCTATCTGGAATATCTTATATTTCTGCCTTGCAGAGTTTTCCATCCTTATCACATGGGTCTGCAATTCGTGCACGATAAGGCGCTCAACTCCGGCAAATGAGAACTTTTCACCTTTCCTTATGTAGACCTTTTTATGTGCAGAATCGACTTTGGCCGAAGCACACATATCATCTTTTAATTGGGCATTCCAGTGCATGAGTTTCATCTCTCCCAAAGTCCGCGATATCATTCTAAGGGCATCTTTATCTGAAAGTTCCTTGAGTTCAGATTCTTCTTCCAATTTAAGATCCTCCTTCGCGGCAGAGACAAGTTCTTGACTTGGAAAACCGAACAGATTCATCGAGCCAGAAGTGAAGTTCTCTGCTTTACGATTGAGCACCATATTTATCTTCGTGAGCATGATATCTCTTCTCTGATTTATGACATTGCTTATCCAATTGTTATCCGAGGAGATGGAAAGAAGATTCTTCTGGAATTGTTCAAGCTTTTCTTTTGGGTGATATCGGAATTGGGGGTTGTAATCCCTATTCGAGAAAAAAACTTTCTTTTCTGATTCAGAATTAATTGGATCGACATCGAAATCAAACTGGTTCCAAATCTCGAAAAGTTTGCTGTCCGCTTCCATTTCCTCTTTTCTCCGGAATTTTGTAAATGGGAGCTATTTTTAAGCCTTTTCAACCGGCTTTTGAAATCCGGAAAAAAATGAATCCAGGATTCCTGTTGCTTCTTCTAGGGAGCTGTAGTTCCTGACTTCGATCCCAGAGCCAGAGATGATGGCGGAAAGCCTTTTTCCCTCTTGTGGCCTGTAGAGGCACAGGGCTTTCTTTCCAAGTCTTTCTGCTTCCTTTATCTCATAACCAACCCCAAGAGAAGGAGTTGATACTTCTGCAACAAGAACATCAGATTCCGCAAGCCAGTCCATATCCCTCCTGTATATATCCCCATCTGTAAGATTGGTTTCACCATGCTCGTTAGTGATGTTGCCAACATGTTCTGTCAGGACTTTCCCATAGCTTTTAAGATGAGATATCAGACTGGAATAGATGTCTGCATCGCCCCTTCCGGCACGAATTGACCCTGCAAAATAGATTTTTGTTTCTGTCATTTGTTTATTTCTTCCTCTCCGGGCGCGGAGCTTAAATAATCTCCTCTCCAGTCTCCAGATTAATTATGTGGATGCAGTTCACAGGGCATTCTTTTGCCGCCCCGAAACTTTCTTCGTAATCCTCCTCGCTGATCTCGATCTCAAAGATTCCAGGCGAGACTTCTCTACCCTGCTTCAGTATGGCTTTTCCTTCCCCATCCATCTCCCAGTATTTTGGCGAGGACATCACGCAGGCTGCGACGCCGATGCAGAGATCGCGCTCATATCTTATCCTGTATTTTGCTTTTGTACTGAGACAAATAAAAATGTTGCGAAAATAAATTTTGTAAAAATTTCACCGAAAGGTTTATATAATTTGATATATACATCCAAAAATAACTGATTGAAAGTATCTATAAAAAGAGATACTAGTGATTTTGGGGGAAATAGTACATGGGTAAAAAAGACGGTCTTGATGCATTCTTCAGAAAAAAGCCTGCGCTGATGCTTGTCGCTTTGAGGAAGTCTACACGTTCCCGTTATGGAAGCATTCTCGCGAAAGAGATTGATTGCACCTATTCGCATGCTATCAAGATTCTGCAGGGCATGGAAAGGCTCGGGCTTGTATCATTTGAGAAACAAGGAAGGGTGAAGTCGATAAAGCTGACAAAGAGGGGCCAAGAGATTGCAGACCATGTTGAGAAAGTTACAGATATTCTGAAAGTTTGAACTAGAACTCTATCTGTTTAAGTTTAGACCTGATAAGCGTCTTATTTCTTTTGAGAATTCTTCGGCCCTGGACAAACACTCCTCTGCGGCTGCTGAAGAGTAGGTATAGTTATAATCTGCGGCTTCTCTAGCATTCATAGCCGAACGATAGTAATTTAGAAATCTTGTTTCTAATTTCCCTTTTTTGTTAAGGTCTTCCAGTATTACTAAAATTGCGATATGACTTTTCTCCAGCCATCCTAATTTGAATAATAACGCTTTGGCGGCATGGAACATCGAATAATAAGAAGAAGTTATAACTAGCTTTTCATCGTTATCTGAGGATGCTTTTTTTGCTCTTTTCAACTCGTTTAATGATTCTTTCAATTCCTTCACGGCAAGATCTTCTGATGGTTCTATTTTTACTAATCTTCTCTCACTTATAGCTTTATTTAGATCCATCTCAACTTTAAAATTTCGATTTTATCTTTTTCTACCCTCTCATAGAACGCCTTGTCATTTTTTTCCATATTTATCCATTCGGAAGAAGTAAAGAAGACCGGCTTAATCTCCCTTCTTATTTTTTTGGATAATTCCCCTATTTCAGATATAATTCTATCTCCTGCTACCTCGCGAGGCCGTTTTTTACTTACAGCTCTCCCACCCGAGTTTAAGTAATCAGAGACTACAAGCAGGTCTACATCACTATCTTCTACATCTTCTCCCCTTGCAGCCGAGCCATACATATAAATTTGGATATTAACACTTAAATCCCTAAATTTATCTTCTAGCTCTTCAACATCCATTAGATTATTTAGTATTTTAAGTTGTTTAACGAGGGGTTTTCCTTTATTTAAAGAGCAGAGATTACTTACCTCCATCTTTTTTATATTTATTATTTCTTTCTTTGCTAAGAATGAAAGCCACTTTATGATGGTCATTTTAGACATCTTTAGCTTTCTTCCTAATTCTGTCTGGTTAAGCTCTACGCTTGGATTTTGGAGGAAAAATTCTATTATCTTAGACAGGTTCTCGTTCTTGAATAGTATAGAAAATCTTACCATTTTGTATAAATTATTAGACTAATTAGTCTATAAGTTTAGACTATTTAAATCTTGCGGATTTTGTGGCAAGGATAGAGTATATGACCTCCTCCGCACACTAAAGTGTGCGGTTTCCTTCCGCTTTAGAGGGGGAGAATAGGGCGCACAAACAAATGCCTAAAATGCAGAAGAAGAAATTTATGCGGGGAGGAACGCATTCATTCTGCGTCTGGAGAATAAAAAGGGTCCGACGGGATTTGAACCCGCGACACCATGGTTTCTTTATTTTTCTTTGGGTTTCTTGATTAAACTTCTTTCCCAAAGAAGTTTAAGAGCCATGTGCTCTGGCCAGACTGAGCTACGGACCCACATTTGCACTTTTTACACTTGCTCAACACAAAGGAAGTTATTTAAATTTTTTATTCCTGCTTCTTTGATGGATAAGGAAGGGAGGATAAAAGAGGCCGCTGCAAGGTATTACAGGCAGAAGGCAGTTAAAAAAGCTCTTGTTGAGGCCGCGCGAGGCCGCGAGGTTGCTCCCCGCTACTTCAATACTTTCGGAACCCGCCCGGATATCCTGCTCTACGATGGAGATGTAGAGAGTTTGGCAAATCGCGGAGCTACATCATTCCACTGCTCTGAAGAGAGATGGAAAGATCCCTTGAAGCTGAAAGTCGAGCTGGGCAGGCAAGAGCTTGATTCTCTCCGGGAGGGATGGGACTTTATTATAGATATTGATTGCAAGTTCATAGAATACAGCAAACTGACAGCTTCGCTCCTGATCAAGGCACTCCAATTCCATGGAGTGAATACTTTCGGCCTCAAATTCAGCGGCGGAACAGGATTTCATCTGTGTGTCGCATACGAGGCGTTTCCAAAAATGATTTATGGCAAAGACCTCAGGCTTTTATTTCCAGATGCTGCAAGAGCGATGCTTGATTATCTGAAAAGAATTATTGAGAAAGAGCTTGCGGCTAGATTGCAGGACCTTGATTCGATGCGTGAGATTTCGCAGACGACGGGAAAGAGCGAGAAAGAGCTTCTGACGGGAACTGGAGAGAAATTCAATCCATATTCTATCGTAAATCTAGATTCTGGCCTCATAAGCTCAAGGCACTTGTTCAGGATGCCATTCTCTCTCAATGAAAAGACATCTCTAGCAAGCATTGTTCTTTCTGCGAGCGAGATAGGAAAATTCAATCCACAGATCGCAAAGCCATCTGATTTTATCCGCTACAGGCCTTTCATCATTGCTCCAGAAAAGGAAGAGGGAAGAGAATTATTGATGCAGGCGCTTGATTGGAAAGGAAAAGTTGGAGCTGTTATCGGAAGAGAGCATGCAGCAATGGCACGAGGGATAGGAGGAATCAGTCCCAGCAGTTATGGTGCGGGTTTTGGGTTAGAGACCCAACGTGGGAGCGGAGGAATCATAGAGATAAAGGGCAGAGTGGGAGATGAGGATTTTCCACCATGCATCAAGAAAGCACTTGAAGGACTAAAAGGAGATGGACGCAAAAGGGCCTTGTTCATCTTGCTCAATTTCTTCCGCTGCATCAACATGCCGGATGAGGAAATAGAAGAGAGACTTCGAGAATGGGATAAGCGCAATGGAAGGCCGCTTGGTGAAGGTTACTTGCGCTCTCAATTGAATTGGTACAAAAAGCAGGAGAAAAAATTCCCCCCTCCAAATTGTGACCATCCCTTCTACAAAGATATCGGAATCTATACCCCAGAATGCGAGAGGATGAAGAATCCGCTATCTTATGTTGCGAGAAGGCTCAGGCTGAAGGGGCAGGGAGCAAGAGGCGCTGGGAGCTCAGGGCCGGGGGCGCGGGGCTCGGAGCGCAGAGAGGGGAACGAAGAGGAGAGCACGGAACGGGAAGCGGGGGGCAGAGGAAGGAGGATTGGAAAAGGCGCCGCACGCAAAACGAGTTCAAAAGATATTTAAATATTCATTTGCTCTCAGAAATGAAAAAATGAGGTTTTCATCAAAGGCTATCTTTGTAGTCTTAATTCTAGCTTTGCTTTTCACTTTCTCTTTGGCAAATGTGCAGGCAGCAGACAATCAGACAAAAGTAGATAACGCGTACAAATGGCTCTCTGATAAAGTGAAGACAAGCGGCGGATGGGGCAACACAGAAGAGAATTCTCTCTCGATCCTGGCGCTCAGGAATTCTGATTCTGCCCTCGCGCAGCAAGGCGTTTCGAACTTGCTCACGAACAGCAAGAACTCAGGGGAGTGCTGGCCCCAAGCTTCTTGCAGGGTGAAGGATACTGCGCTTGCGCTCGTTGCGCTGAATGCGATGGGAGCAGATACTTCTAAAGCAAAAGCATGGCTTGCTGCTCAGCAAAAACTTTTCCTGGAAGAAGGAAATTGGTTCTTGCAATATGAGCTCGCGGGCGCTGGAAATGGGACTTGCAAAGCAGAGTATAATTATGGGGGAGAGAACAGGCAAGATCATATATTAGTAAGAAGTGATAGGACAGTCGCATTGCAACAGGCATCATTGTGCCTTGACGTTCTTACGGGCAAGCCATGGTGGGCTGCGATAAAGAGCAACTGCCTGCAAACAGAATTCTTTGTATCATGCCAGGAATCAAATTGGCTTGCGAACATTCTTTTCATTTCAGATCCATTGTACATGCCATTCACAGAGGTGAAAAGTCCTGGCGTGTTAAAGATTTCGAGCAAGTGTTTCCCTTCAACTTCAGGCGGAGCTTGTGACTATGATGCAACACAATGGGCAACCTATGCACTGAAATTACTGGGAGTGGATGCACAGACAAGAGCATATCTTGAGTCTGGAGCAGATGCGAACAAACCCCTTTCATATGCATTCTTATACTTAATCAGGCAAGATCTAGTGTACGGGCAGAAACTGGCCACTGAACAGAGTGCAGCTGGATATTGGGATGGCTCAGACAAATACTTCAGGACTGCAATTTCTTATCTTTCAGTTAGGGAAACAACACTGGCGAAACTTGATGTTGCACGAGGATGGCTACTCTCAAATCAGAATCAAGATTATAGCTGGGGAGCACAGAAGCAGAGAGATACAGCTGCAGTGCTTTGGGCTGTCTTCTCATCTGGGAGTACAGGTGGAGGAGGAGTGGGAGTACAGAAATGCACTGATTTCGGTAATGTGTGCTGTGATGCGAGTAATGTGAAAACTGGTGCGCTGGAGATCTCAACTCTTTCATGTGCAGGGCAGATTGGAGCGGTTTGCGTAACACCAAGCGATTGTGAAACTTCATCTGCAGAAGAAACATGCGGCGTGGACAGAGGAATATGCTGTGAGACTCCTGCATCTGGTGCGCAAAGATATTCAGAACTAGATGATACTTGTTTTGGTGCAGATGTCTGCGCCTCGAGTTGTGAAACTGCACCGGAAGAGAAAACCTGCACTGATTCCGGATACTGCTGTGATGCTGTTGCGAAGGATGCAACAAAGTATCCTAACTTTGATTCTACATGCTCATCAGGACAGGCATGCGCGAGTGAGTGCAAATCCACGAGCTCTGGCTCTGGAAATCTCAAGCTCTTGGTATGGATTCTTGTCGGGCTAGTTGTTATCGGATTGATTGTGCTTCTAGTAGTATTGATGCGAAGAAGAAAATCCAAAGGAGAGATTGAATCCCTTCCTGCATTAGGAGGGTTCAGCGCAGGGCCACCAAGGCCGATGCCAAGACCAATGCCATTCGGACCTGGTCCGCCAGTTGGAAGACCTATGCCACCAAGAATGCCTCCTAGACCGATGCCAAGACCGAGTACGAGAGGGCCTGTGGGCAGGGGAAGAGGAAAGACAGAAGACGAGCTCAAGAAGACCTTGAGAGAGTTAGAGAGGATTAAGTAATCTTATACCTTATTCTAAACTATTTTGTTTCGAATTATTCTAATCTATTTTGAGTTGCTCTGAAAAGATATAAAAAGTTCCCTTTTCTATTCCTAGAAAAAGAGGCTGAAAGAGATGAATAGTAAGTTAAAGAAGAACTTGTATCTGCCTGGAGCTTTTCTCACATTGATCCTGATTTTTTCTCTCTCTTCCAGCATCGCAAGCGCCCAGAATGGCGAGTGCATGCAGATAAATCTTCCACGGAATAATTTTCTCATCGGCGAAACATTCCAGGCAGAGATATCTGCGAGCGCTTCGAGCATCTTGCTGGAGGAGATAAGTCCAAGCAATCTAGAGATTTTTCGTAAAGAGGGCGGAGGAGACAGAAGGGTGGAGATGCCGATAAGAATCCTGAAAGTATCTAACGATAGTTACTACGCATATTTCAACATCCCAGCAGTCCAGGAAGGAAGTCACAGGTTAAAGGTCAAGACCATTTGCAGGCAGCAAGAGAGGATTGTTGGTGCAGAGACATCAGTGCAATTTTCTCTGGAAAAAGAGAATCTTGGAAGTGCGTATGAGAAACTTGCAGCGCAAGTTTATCGCGGATGGGGCAACACAGAAGAGAATTCCCTTTCTATCCTAGCGCTCAGGAATTCTGATTCTGCCCTTGCACAGCAAGGAGTGCAGAACTTGCTCACGAACAGCAAGAACTCAGGAGAGTGCTGGCCCCAGGCTTCTTGCAGGGTGAAGGATACTGCGCTTGCGCTCGTTGCGCTGAAAGAATCTGGCGCACAGACAGAGAAAGCAAAGAACTGGCTTCTTGATGCGCAGAATTCCCTAGGAATCGGAGAGTGGAACTTGATCGCTACATCCCAAGATCAAACTTGTGCTCTCAAGATAAATAATCAGACTGAAAATCTTCAAATCCGGGGCGGGCAAATTATCAAGGCCCTTTCTTTCGCAGAAGATGAGAGATATATTATCTCACTAGAATGCAATCAATCTCTCGGGAGTGCAAAAGTGACGCATACCTACCTGGGAAAGGTCGTTGATTTTCTTCTTGAGCAGAGAAATCTGACTTGGTCGAGAGAACTAAGCAATGAAAAATGCTTTGGTTCTGGATATAGGACTGGCTGTGACTTTGAATCAAGCGCGTATGCATATCTTGCACTCAACGCGATCGGAGAAGAGAGGCAGGAAACTCTTGAATGGATGAAGGGGAACAGGAATGATCAAATTACTCTGCATCAGGCATTTCTCATGCTTTTCACGGGTGAGGATTATTATAGAAACTGGCTCGTAAATAATCAAGCACTTCTAGGATACTGGGGGGAAAAATCTCTTGCTGCTGCGCCTGAGGGCGGAGCAGATGCGCTTGTGACTTCTCTTGGAATTTCAGCCCTGAAGAGGGGAAGTGGAAATGGAACAATTTCTTCTCGCGAAAGAGCACGGGAGTGGCTTCTGGATAATTCGCAGACCCTTGCGATGAGAGATCTTGCCGCTGCACTCTATTTTGCGTTCTCTCCGGATGAGATAAGAGAGATTCTTGCTGTATCCCCTGCAGCAGTAAAAGTTAATTCTGGAAAACAATTCGAACTGCTCCTTGAGAATAAAGGAGCAAAGACAATAGCACTGAGTGCAAAATATCTTTCCACAACGCAACAGGCCACTATAGAAAAAGGAAAATTTCAGAGATTTGTTTTCAATGCAACACAGGAAGGGAATTCTTTCCTAACGCTAGCGTATTCTGGGATATACAATCTTCCAGTCTTCGCTACAAAAGTGGTGCAGGGAAAAGAGATTGTTGAGAATACATCGCTTGTACTGCCATCAATAAAATTTGTTGGGGAGGGAAATCTATCTCTGTACAATAATCAGACCTCTGCGATAAGAGTAAAACTAGTGAACACCAATTCGCAGGCAGTGAATGATATCACGATCTTGCTGAGCTCTGAACTATATCAAGTCCTGAAGGCCTCTCCGGAAAAAATAAATCTGGAGCCGAATGGTGAGGCTGAGATCACTCTATCTATCAACGAAGGCAAGAATCTGGAAGCAGGGACATATTCCGGAGAGATCAAGGCGCGAAATTCTATAACAGCTACACTTCCTGTCAAGATAGAGATCCTTGAGAGCGGGCAGAAGATAGAGAAGAAGGAAAAAGACTGTTTTGATCTTGGGTTTCAATGTTGTACTGAAATAAAAGACGGAACTGAGAGGAAAGAAGAGCTCGATAAAACCTGCCCACAAACACAGCCGATATGCGCAAAAGAGTGTAAAACAGCCAAAGAGAGCGAAAGTGGGGGGAAAATCAGCCCAATTGCCTTGATTATCGTGGCAATAATCATCGGTTCGATTATACTTCTCCTTGTTCTGCGTGCAAAGGGCAAATCAAAGCCAAGGGAGCTGAAGGATGTTATTAGTGAGATCGAGGAAAGAGGCGCGGGGCATGGCACGGGGCCTGGAGCTCGAGGCGCGGGAAAGGGAGAATGGAGCGCAGGGCTCGGAGCGCTTGGAGAGGGGCCTTGAAAACACGAAAAAAAGTAAAATTTATAAAGTTTTACCACTAAAATTATACATTACATTAAAATTACATTAAATTTTGATAAATTTATACAGAAGAGCACCTTTTAAAAAAGCTGCACCAAAACAAAAAAGAGGAACAGATGGCAGAACTTGGATCTAAAACTAGTTCATTGCATATGCTTGGCAAACAACTAGCTGAGCTTGGCTTGAGCCTGGACATTGTAAAGAAGAGATGTGAAACCCTTAGTGCCGAAGAGACGAGGGCGCTGATTGCGGGATTCGGTTACGCTAAGGTTCATTCTGACCCTATGACTGCGTTCAAGGCGGCTGTTGACGCAAAGGAAAGGGACTTGTTGAAGCTAGTTGCTGGTAAGGTGATTGATTCTGATCCCGGTATGGTTTACAAGCTTGCTGCAGAGGTTGGAGAGAAAGAGCTGATGGAAGTTGCTGGCTTAAAGCTGATATACAAAAATGCTTCAGAGGCTTTCAGATATGCAGTTGAAGCCAAGGATAAGTCACTTCTAAGAGTTATGGCTGACAGATTGCTTGAGATTGATGTTGTCATGGCTTATTGGGCTGCTAAAGAGGCTGGTGACAAAGAGCTATTGAAGATGGTTGCCAGGCGCGTTGTTGAGAAGAACGCACGCATAGCATACCTCGCAGCCAAGGAAGCCGGAGATAGAGAGTTGTTAAGACTTGTTGCAGGCCGTATTGTGGAAATAGACCCAGCGGGTGCATACGAGGCTGCGAAAGAGGCAAATGATAAGGAACTTATCGATCTAGCTGGAAGGAAGCTTGCTGAAAGAGACGTCTACCTTGCTTTCGATCTTTCTAAGAAATACTCAGATAATGAACTATTGAACATAGTCGCAAAGAGACTTGTGGACAGCGCTCCAAAGAGTGCATATCAGGTCGCAAAGAAGTTAAGCTATGAGCTTTTTGCCATCGTCGTAAATGAGCTTGCGGAGAAAGATGTCTGGGCTCTTTATGTGAGTGCAAGAGAGACTAATGATCGTGATTACATACAGCTTGCAGGAAGGAAGCTTGTTGAGAAGGACTTGACAAAGGCCTACAGGGAAGCAGTCTCCAGCAAGGACCGAGAGCTTTTACACATCATAAAGCAAGGCCTTATCGACTTGTATCCGCAGTTCACAGAGCTCAAAGAAGAGATAGATAAGCTCGTGTATTGATTTTTCTTTTTAGGACTTATTTTGGTCCCAAACGGCTTTCCATATCTTTAATCTTCTTCTCTATCTCCTTTTCCAAATCAATTTCATTTAATTCTGCGAGAACCAGCAGGTCTAGTATCGCTTGAGTTACTTCTTCCCTCAGATTTTTCTGGTCATAAGCCCGCATTTTGCTTTCTTTGCTGAAGATTTGCCTTGCAATTTCACCAATTTCCTCTACTAGATGTGTAAAAATCAGTTCAGACGTGAGCTCTGAACCATATTTCGGAAATCTTTCTTTCTGGAATTTGTGGATTCTTTCCGCAAGTTCTTTGATGTCCATGCCCTTATTTGCGTTCTAATCTTTATAATATTTTTCTACTCCAACAAGACGGGAGTCATTGATGAGGCCGCAGCCGTTGACGCCAGACCTGACACAAAGAAGATCATAGAAATAGGCGGGGCTCACGTTTGAAACTTGCTGCGAAGTCCTTATGTAGAATCCCATGGCTTCTTTTTCACTATATCCATTCATTACTTCTCTGAAGATTTTTTCTATATACTCTCCCTGCAATCCTTTATCTCCGTCAAATAAAGCAAGCCATCCCGCATGCACTTCTGCTTCATCTTGAGTTAGCTTTCTTCCAATTGCAACCTCTTTTGTTGAGAATTCTGGAGCTTGAAGCGCTTCATATTGTTCTGGGCTTAGCACTATTCCACCATTGCAGATTTCTGTCTCCATGGTTACCTCTGCGAGGTCTTGGGAGTAGGATAGAACTTTGAATTTATCGCTTCTGCCTGGCGCATACGACACTCCACTAGAGGTATTATAGCCAAGATAAAAAGAAAGGTCGCCATCTAGTCTGCCTCTTGCTACTTGGGCTATTGTCGCTGGTTGCAAGCCGGCTGCTCTTAGCTGAGACATTACTCTTCCATACGCACCAACATCAAGTATTCTGTAATGTAGTGATTTGATCATTCCTTAATCCATAAACTATTTTATGCAGCTTGCTCTTGAGGCCTCTTTCATTGCTTTTTCTTCCGCCACCACTTGGCCCAAATTTATTTTTCCTGTTTCTCTTGCTCTTCTCCACCCTTATGCACATTTTTTTCAGCGCCTGCATCAGCACTCTTTTCTTCCTGTGCTTTGTGCCCTGCGTTTCCCGCTTCGTGCTCTCCCGGTACAGAATCCTCTTTCTTTCCGAATTCTGTCTTGAGGCCTTCGTTCTCGATTATGACACGACCACGGAAAGCTTCCTGCAATTTTGCCCTCAGAATCTGATTTTCGCTGGCAAGTTTATTTGATACCTCATTATGCTTATGCAGCCTGCCCACAAATTCATTTACTACTGAGTTGGCCTGATGAAGGTTCATCCTTAGTTCAGAGGGCTCAATTATCTCTATCGAAGACGGCATGTAATCAAGGCATATATCGTAAAGGCCCCGCATCCCTTTCGCAAGTGCCTCTATCTCCATGAATGAAGTAAAAAGGTCGCGTGCATTCTTCGCCCGCTTTGGCTTGTAGGCTTTCTTTTCTAGAATTATAAGATTCTTATCGCTCTTCATGACCGCGAGAATCTTTTTCAACGCGTCTGTGACATGCTCTGCAGGCCTGCCGAGAACTTCTATGATAAGGATAACCTTTAGGTAGCCCTCATTTATTTTTTCCCTTACATCAACTTTTTCTTCCATATTATGAAAAGTGCCACTGCAGTCAGGGCAATAAGTAACCATAAGCCAATGCTTTTAATTATTTTGCCTCTCAGGAGCAACTGTGTTGATGCTCCTGCCGTCTGTGCCTGCTGGGCTTGCTTTCCATTTGCCTTGACTTGGAGATCTTGTCCTGTGCCAAGGCAGAGTTCGTCGTTGAATGAAAGGGAAAGAGGGAAATTTGGAACAGTGGCAAAACTTTTCCATTCCTGACCTGAAAGGTAAAACCCCGCCAGCGAAATCTCATACTCTCCTTCAGGATAATATTTATTGCAATTTTCAACGATATTCAGCGGAAGAGAGAATCCTATTTCTTCGCCAGAATAAGCGCGCACGGAGATGGCTGTGGATGCACCGCGTGACGCTTTTGTCACTTGCTCTCCGCTAAAATCACGCACAACCCTTTTTGGCTCTGTGTAGAAGAAGAATATCAGGTTTGGATAATCAGCATCTGCCAAGAAGTTTGCTTTCACAGATGCGACCTGGCCAAAGTTTAGGGAAGATGGCTTTTCCAAGAATGTGATTTTTGGATTCCCAGCAAAAGTAGGGGCTTCTTCAGTGCTTCCAGTGCTCAGATTAGAGCGCACGCGGATTGTCTCATTCTTGTTCTTCTTTCCGCTGTTTCCACCGCTCCCCCCTGTGCCTCCTGTGCTGTTGCCGGAAGTATTGCCTCCTCCTCCGCCACCGCCTCCAGAGCTGTTGTCACATCTATTCTCCCCTCCTTTGCTTGAATTAAGGAATTTCCACTCACTTTCGCAAAGGTTCCATGCGAAAGCATCGTTGCGAGAATCAGAAAGCAAAGGGGTGTCGTCTACCGAGTTATTGCTGCCGTCAAACAAAATTACTTTCTCATCTGAATTATCCAGCCACAAAGAAGAAAAGGTAATCACAAGATAACCATCTATGGTTCCGTTCAGAGGAAAAGAGCCATTATCTCCATTGACTAATCTCCATCCCCCCAAGTCCACTTGTGTGCTGCTATAGAGCTCAACCCACTCATTCCCTTTATCATCCCCAAGAGGATTTTGCTCGAACTCATTGATCCTGATCTCTGCTGAGGCCAAGGATGCCTGAAAAGTTGAGAAAATTAGAGGGAAGAGGGCTATAAAAAGCACAAGTGGAATTATTTTCTTTTCCATCCATTAATAGGGGAAAGAGGCAATAAAAAATCGTGCTGTAGCCTTCTAGACAACACATGTATGTCTTAATCTAATGCCCCCCTATTGAACGCAATCCTTGCCCCTAAATTCTGCGCTCCTACATCTTCTCCGAAAGTCCGGGGCTCAACACTGCAGCATAACCCATTTCCAAGAGGGGAAGCGGAAAACCATGTAACACATTTAAACATGGGAGAATAGTAGGAAGTACCTTCATCTACTTTCTTAGATGGGAGGCCAAATTTATTACATTCCCCAAGATCAATAAATCCATCGACCAATAAGCTGTCCTCCAGGTGTTCTATCCTCTTTGGGCGAAGTTCCCCATTTATTAGCCTATGACTGTAAAAGATATGCATATCATTATCAACTCTGTCGAAATATGCATCGAGCCATTCTGCTCTCCATGGCCCTCTAGGAGTAAGGATCTCGTCCCGGATTGAATTAGTTCTTCCGTAATCAATCCTTCTTCCATTTCCATCATACACATTTGCAGATTCCGAAAGAAGGGTTTTGAAATCCAAGAACTCTCTTATCGGAAGCATGAATCCCCCCTGTTGTATTAGTGAAAGATGCGTATCTTTCCATAAGGCGCCATAGCTAACTTTTTCGGAAGAAACAAGCAAGTCTGAATAGGTGTAACTACCTCGTGTTCGCTCTGGAAGCAAGATGTAATCTGCTTTATCGGTTGAGAATCTATTTTCGCCTACCATTTACCCCTACCTATCCCTAGTCTAGAAATAAAGTTTTAAATAATCTTCTAAAAGAGCCCCCACATAGAATAGAGAGCACTACACGAGCCCGAGAAAACCCAGAATTGTGCTGATCACCTGAGGCTGGTCGAGGGGAGAGTGGCCTCTTCCGACATTAACGAGCTGTTTCCGAGGAATTTGTATCCTCTCGTAGATTATACGGGCACTTCTTGGATTCACTACTCCATCCTTCCTGGACTGGATTACGAGAGCAGAGTGTAGGGAATCAACCTTCATCTTTCCAATGCTGCCAAGAAAATCAAATAGAGATGAGACGCTGTCCAGGGAATACTTGGCATTTTTTAACGCGACCTTATTGGCATGCTTGAATCTCCTCAATACTCTTGTAAGAACCTTGATGAAAGTGTGCTTCCTCAGGTACACTGGAGAATTTATCGTGACAAGACCCTTGAACTTGTATTTCTGGGATAAGTATAGGGCAAGGGAGCCTCCAAGCGAGTGGCCTATGACATAGAGATCTTCTGGATTGTGCTTGTTGATCCTACGATCGATCGATTTTATCCAATCGGGGAAAGGCTTACTAGAATCATACCTTACAGTCTCCACTAATGCACGGCCTTTCAGCCTTCTCTTGATGTCTGCAAATACCTTAGGATTTCCATTATACCCGTGTATGAGAAGCACCTTTACTTGTTCTTGCTTCTGCTTTTCCGCATTCATCTGATTTTGTTGATTTGTCTGGTTCATTGTAGTTACCTGAATTTTCTTGTATGAGTATAAAAGTATAAATAAAAAATAAGGGGAAAACCCCAAAAAATAATTTAAGGGTAGAGAAACTAAGATTTAGTTTCTGCTACTACCTTCAGCTCGCCGTTGATCTTAACGACCCTCAGCACCAGATTGTCGATCTCAGACACTTCATCTTCTGCAAGTGTTCTTTCAGCAATCATAACATCACCCTTGTAGATTTTAACTACGGCGACTTGCTTGCCTGATGGAATGAATCCGAAGACCTTTTGCTTCTTTATCATAACAGGCTCGACAATGTAATCACTGACTTCTGCTTTCGATCCGGTTGCGATCTCTAGAGGCATGGCTCTCACACCAGAACTATAGTCATAACCATAGTATTGGTTATAAGAGAAAGCTGTGAACTTCCATTCTCCCTTGAAATCAGAGTCTGACTTGAGGTTTAATTCCCCATTCCAGAGCTCGATTCTCGAGAAAGTTCTTTTCTTGATTTCAAGCTTGTTGATTAGATCTACAGGATATTCTCCCATAGGAATCACAGCAAACCTTATCGAAGATTCCTTTTCCTTTCCTATAAGGAAGAACTCTTCTTGCATGTCTCCGAAACCGATCGTTAGCACGCCACTCCAGACATCACCCCGTCTCTTATTAGAGACATCTTGAGCTATTGCTGCCTGTGCGACACCTGTTGAGGTAGAGGCGACAACTGCTGTTGCTTTGGCTTCATCTGTGGAAATCTCAAGCTCCTTTGCAATCTTTGCATAAGCATCGTCATTTAATGCTTCGGCAGAAGCAAGGGGAAAGACTCTTCCATTGTCCTTACCAACATTGATAGATATAGGCTCTGCATCATTTCCAGATTCTATGAATCCGTTTCCGGAGAATCTGCCGATGAAGTACGGCCTATACATCTCACCTGTTGACGTAGGCATTACAACAGAGGGCTTCACTAATAGCTTTCCGTCTTCTATCTCGAGCTCTGTTTCTCCACGACCAGAACTTCCGCTTCCGGAACGACCTTCTTTAGCCAACACTGCTACTGCTGAAAACCCCGATACCATTATCAGAGCTATCAAAGCCAAAGCCACTAACGGCTTCCATGTGTTTTGCATTTGTTTCATTTTGTTTGTTTTATTTTCTATTTTTGATTATTCAAAGTTAGGGCAGGACCCTGCTGGAACTCGCTTGGTGGGCTGAGGTAAAATGGCAAGGCATCCTGCATTTTATCCTAACTTTGTTGAAAGTAATAGTTTGGAACATTATATAAGAAGTAGGTGGAACAATGGTGGAACGATTCTGGAATGCCCACTACTCAACTTTCACTTGTATCAAATTCACTCGGCCAAGACTCTTCTTAGAAATAAGTCCCTTCGCCTCCAGCGTTGAGATATGCCGCGAGAACGCAGCCTTTGGAATCGCTGTGAATTTCTGGAGCTGATTCTGCTTTGCTTTCCCTCCAAGCTCTATAAGACCTTCTATGGTCTTGATCTCACGCTCGTTCAGGGTCTGCTTTAGGGTGCTAAATTTCTTTCTGAAATTTGTGAGGGGCTCTTTATTTTCCTTCACCTGCTCTGAACCCAGCGCTCCCGGTCCCGTGCTGCCTGCTGCTTTTGCCTTCTTCTTCATCTTTTTCTGCCGGCCATCTTGGGCATTTTTCTTGCGAAGGATGAAGAAGACTATCGCAACCGCAATGAGAATCGCAATTATATATATCCAAACCACAGGGAAAGATGCACTATCTTTCTGGCCCTCTGCCAGAACATATCCAAAAGTGATGTCTAATGGCTGCTGCAATCCAGACACTTCTATAACAAGAGACTTGCCCTGAGTATATACGAGGGGAATAGACCCAGAACTTACACTCTCGGTGATAAGTTTTGCGTTTGCCGGCAAAACAAAGCGGGCATTGAATTCATTGAACGCCTTTTGTGTCTTTAATGTGAATCGCCACTCTTCTCCCTGCTTGCTCGTCAGCTTGCTCGTCACTCCCGAAATTGTCCCATTAGAGAATTTTACGGGGAGTAGTGGATTAACTGTTGCACTTCCTTGCAGATAAGTGTTTCCGTCTGTGAAAATTGAAACCTGTAGGTTCAGTGTGCCCTCATTACTGATTTGAGCAAAGGCCAGATGAGAGAAGGACAAGCTAGAGAAAACTATTGAAAATATAAGGATAAGAAAGATTCCCTTTTTCATATAAAGGTTAAATTTGGTAGCTATATTAATTTTATCCCTCTCCCTGTGGCTTGCTCAAGTGTGATAGAGAACCCTTTCCCAGTCTTCTTCATCTCTTCAGGCGAGAGAAAGAACCATCCTTTGCGCAGGAATTTTATGGCTATGAGCGGCGTCAAGCCGAATCTTTCTGAGAAGGCGACAAAATCATCCATCTGTGCCTTCGTGATATACTTAGCTCCATTGCCTGACATCTTGCATTCAATGGCAAATTTTAAAGTTCCATTGCCGGCAAGCAAGTCACAGGAGGGCTCTGGCACGCTTCCGCTGCCCGCAACTCTCGCCACTGCGAAACCCTTTTCCCATAGCAGATGCAGGAGCTCTCTTTCTGCGGCGATACCTCTTTTCTTGCTCATAGGTCTTGAAGAGGGAGTTTGAATAAAAATGTTGTGGTTACGTCACTATTGGAATAAAGAATAAAAGCTGAAGGAATAACCAAAACTAAAGATAAAAGTAAAGAGAAAATAAATCATAAGTCCTGTGGCATCACAGTTCCGCGATGATTGGCCTTTGCTCTTTCTGCGGCTTCCTTAAGCATTGCTTCGACCTTCTTATTCAGTGCTTCTGCGAGCTCACTGGAAACGCGCAAGCCTTTTACAGCGTCCTTCAACTTGCTCTTGATAACTAGTTCCATCTTTTCTTTTACCTCCTTTTTTGATCTTAGATAAATCAGATGAGGATAAATAGGGAAAGAGATTTATAAAGATTTATGTGGCAGAGGGTGGAAAAGATAAGTGCTATAGTAAGATTTTTAAGTATAAAGTGCATTAATTTAAGATGTATGACATCCTCCGCACCCTAAAGGGTGCGGTTTCCTTCCGCTTTAGAAGTGGAGGATAGGGCACACAAAGAAATGCCAGAGAAAAAGTTTATGCGGGGAAGAACGCATTCATCTGTGAGCTAAAGCTCATAGTTTTCTGCGTCTGGAAATAATCAGTCTTTCACAGACTGCCTGCGCCGAGAAGCTTGACTCACGTAGCTTAAAATAAAGACCCTATAATTTCCCCTGTTGAGAAGACTCTGACTAATGACTGCGTCTTCAATTCTTTATCATTGCTCCAAAAAGGAATCTTTAATTTTAAGGCTAATTTCTTTCTCTGTTATTCCGGTCTTTGCTTTTATCTCAGAAGAGTATTTTTTAATCTCTTCTAAAGCATACTCTGGAGAGAATAAGACAAATTTATGAGCGAGGAATAATTTTCTTGTGGAGGAATCCTTCCAGAAGAATGTAATAAGTACATTTGTATCAACAACAAAAGATAACATTTTTGCTTTGTTGTTGGCTATATCAACCCCTTCTTTTTTAGCTCTTCGAATCTTCCTTCTCTGCCCTTCCTCTGAAGATTTACAGCCCACCCAGTGATTTCTCTTTCTTTTTCTAGATCTCTTAATATCTCCTCCCTTAAAGATAATTCCTTGACTTTTTCCTCTATAGATTTTCTTACTAAGCCGCTCCAGTTTACTTCTTGAAATTTAGCCATTTTTTGCTTTGTCTCTTCCGGAATAGATAGAGTTATACTTACCATTTCAAACATAATATTGTTAAAAAACGTAAGTACGTTCAAATATTTAAATCTTTCTATTCAAATTTGTTTAAGTAACCACGCAACCCTCTCTCTCCCGAGAGCGATGATGACAAGAGAGGCTTCTTTTGTTTACATAGAAAACTCCGCGGCTAAATTGTAATCCCTTCGTTTACAGCTTCTCTTAGAATCGTTATTTTATTAAGACTGCTCTTGAATTCTTCTGGAGTAAGGCAAATTACATCTAATGGGAATGGCTTTTTCATTAGCCTCAAAACTCTCACGATTCTGTCGTGAAAGTGCATGCCTTTAAATTCTGCAGAGATGATAACGAAGTCATAGTCACTATCTTCCAGATAATCGTCCCTTGCTCTAGAACCAAAAAGTATTATCTTTTCTGGGTTTAGCTTCTTCTTGACTTTTTTTATAAACTCACTTACATTTGTGTTAATTGTTCTAACCATCCCATAAATTCCTCCATAAGTTTAATCAGACCCGATACTTTTTCTTTGTTGTAAATTTTGAACGGGGCGCTGCCTGCGACATCTGGATATCGTGTGAGTGTATAAAGTGGAGACAATTCTCTTGCTATTTCAACGATTTTTCCTGGAAGATCTAATTCTTTTGATAGTTCTAAGATGAATGTGTTCTTTTTGGCAGTCTTCTTTTCTTGCGAATATAAAGTGCTTTTAAGCCAAATTCTACTGCCTGCTGAGAATGAAATGCCGCAGCATAAAAATTGCCTGAGGCGAGGCAGTCACGTGCGGTTTTCTTTTCTCATTTTAATCATTATTTTTTTGTATTTATATAATTAACCTCTCCCGACACGAAGTTCTGGAGAAAGAGCAACTCACACCTGCGCAAGCAGTTTCGCGACCCTCTCGCTCCCGAGAGCGACGATGAATGGCCCGAGTTTTGGCCCGTGAGTCTTATTTATGATAATCCTGTACAGAAGCTCGAAGAGCCTTTTTGGATGCACTCCGCATGCCTTTGCAGTCCCATATATCTCTGTCTGAAGCTTCTCGCCATCTAACTCTTTTGTTTTCTGAAGGAATGAAGCAAGTGAGCTGATTGCCTTCTTCTCCTGTGCACTGAACTCCCTCTTTATCTCAGGAGAAACTTTCTCGGCAATCTCAAGTTTCATCTCCGGCATGAAATCAAGCCAATTTTTCGCATATATGAGGAGCTGCTTCAGATATTTCTTATCCTCTGCATTAACTTTCTGCAAGTGTCCTGTCGATTCAAAAATTTTAAGTGCGCGCTTGGCATCTTTCTCCGGATCATAAGTCTGCACCACGAGAGCTGCGAAAGCGAATGGAAGCTTCTGATGCCTTCTTGACTTGGAAAGCTGTGAAAGCTCGAAAAGGCGCTTCATGTGTGCCTCCTCCTTCTTATTCTCCAGCTCTTTCTCGCCAAAGAATACTTTCTCATGCGCGTCATAATCATCATAGAAAAGAGGCATGTCGCGCCATGAGAAACTGCGGGTTTTCATCAACCTCTTGTTGTAGAAGAAGCGCAAGAGCTCTGGCGGCGCTGCGCGGAGCCAATCTGCAGGATATATGACGTTGCCAAGCGATGCGCTCATCTTTTGTCCATCAATCATTATGTGCTCATAGAATATAGGCTCTGGTGCAGGGAAATCCAGGATGTGCTCGCAGATCTCAGTGTTAACCCACCAAGCAGAGCCCGGAACTTGATACTCTTTACCTGCCCCCTCTGAGCTCACTTTCCATAGGGCCCACTCTGCTGCCCATTCACTTTTCCAGACAAGTTTTCCCTTGCCCTTCATCGGATCATTCTCTCCACGATGGCCGCATCCATGTGCTGTCTTTGTCTCGAAATCATAATCACGGCATTCGTACTCAACTTTCTTTCCATCAAAGTTAAGGATGCGCGGTGTGATTATTTTTCCGCACTTGTCACATATAGGCTGCCAGGGACTCCAATCTTTCGCAAGAGGAGAGGAACGATATTTGTTCTGTATCTCCTTAAGTTGTGAAAGAGATGCCAAGAGTTTCTTAATATATGGAGTGAAACTCCCTTTTTTGTACTCTTCCCTTGTTGAGTATTTCTTCATCTTCACTCCGACAAATTTATCCAGCACTTCAAAGTACTTTGTGGTGTTATGCTCTGCATAGCTCTTGTGGCATCCATCTGGATCAGGGATATCTGTTACCGGCATTCCGAGGTATTTTTCATAACTTGGTGGGATTCCTTTTGGCACTTTCCTTAGGGGATCCATATCTTCTGCAACCCATATCAATTCTGCCTTCTCTCCTCTATCCTGGAGAGCACGCACAACGCTTTCGCTCCTGATCGTATCACTAAGCCTGCCGATGTGCAGCACTCCAGAAATACTCGCAGAAGTTTTTACAACAAAGGTCTTCGGTTTGGAAAAGGATTTTGATAGGTAATGGAACTTTTTCCTCTCGGAGATCGCTGAGGCGAGCTTGTCAGCCCAAAATAAATCCTGCTCTTTTTCGTCTTGATGCGCTTGGTGTTCCTTCATTTTTCTGTGTTATCTTGTGGTATATCCAATCAGTATATGATCCTGAATCCTGTCTCTTTCTTGGATGGCTCTTCCTTGAATTCCACTCCCGCCACTTTCGCCCCCGCGGGGCCTTTGTGGCAGAGCTCTAGCATCTCCTTTATCTTATCTTCATCGCCCTCAAATACTGCCTCGACCTGCTCTCCTGTATTTTTCACCCATCCCTTCAATTCAAGATCATGGGCATTTCTGCTTACGAATGCGCGAAAGAAGGGACATGGTCGAGGAGAGCACTTATTCTGAGTTAGGCAAGCAGCTTGCAGAGATAGGACTGACTTTTTTCCAAGTAAGAGAAAGGATGGCACACATGCCTAATGAAAGAAAAGAGGGGGTCCTGCGCGGATTCTCGCTTGCAACACTAAACTCAAGCCCTGACGACTCTTACAGGGCTGCTTGGGAGATCAAGGATGAGATCATCTCAAAGAGCGCTGCTAGGAAGCTGCTTGAAACGAACTTAAGGCTAGCGTCGCGTGCGGCGATAGAGACTGAGAATGAATGGTTCCTTGAGTGGGTAATCCAAGAGGCAGAGAAGAGGGGAGAGGCAGTCCTTACAGATTACACAAGGCGCACGTTTAAGGAAGTGAAGCTGAAGAGGCTCTCGGAAGAATTCGGGATTTGATTGGGGAAGAGTTCTAAATAAACACCTTATCCGGCTTGAAAAGCTTCACTCCATCACGCTGCACTGACCTTAGAAGGCACACAAGCTTTTTCTCAAAGAAGCCTGCGATATATTCTTGCCTGTGGGCGCTTTGGCTCAGTGGATTTATTTTCTCTGTTTTCTCGAGCGTGAGAAAATCTTTCCTCACAAGGAACTTTCCATGTCTTGCTTTTGCCAGGGCATCTTTTTTCATCATGGCTTTTGGCAGATGCGCTGCGGCGAGTTCTGCAGGAAGAATCACCTTCTTCAGTTCCTCGACTTTGCCCCCCTCAGCCTCTTCGTATGCATTCGAAAGCTCATACAATGTGATGCAGCTTTTTTCTGAGAAGTTTCCGACTGCTGTCCTGCGCAGCTCACTCATATGCGCTGTAATTCCAAGTGCAAGACCGAGATCGTGCACAAGCTTGCGCACATAGGTTCCTGCCTCGCACTTCACGCGGAATAAGACGTCTGGACCTTCTTTCTCGAGGAGCTCGAATTCGTATACTTCGCGCTCGCGCTCCTGTCTCTTCACAGCTGATTTTCTCGGCGGGAGTTGAGAGATCTTTCCGGAAAATCTTTCTTTTATCTTCTCTCTTATTTCTTCTATGGACACATCAGAATGCAGGCGCATCACTCCAACATATTCTTTTGGAAGCACGAGCATCAACTCGAGAACACGTGTTGATCTGTTCAGTGCTATGGGAAGCACACCGCTCACCTTGGGATCAAGGGTACCAGAATGGCCTGCTTTTTCTATGCGCAGGATTTGGCGCACGAAATCCACAGTATCAAAAGATGTAGGGCCGACTGGCTTGTCTATGACTATTATTCCCCCCTCGAGAAGTTCGTTGAGTTGCTGTTGCATCCTTACAGCAAGCGGGAGTAATTTTTATGTCTTTCCGAATCGCGGGGAAAAATCCTAAAGTTTAAAAACTCCCGCGTTGTCGTTGCATAATCGTTTTTTCTGACTAAAATGGCAGATGGATCAATAGCAGTTATCAAGTATGGAGGAACTGCACAGAAAAGTATTGAATATATAGTGAAGAATGGAGAGACAGCAAGAGATCTCTTCAAAGACCATTCAAGGATTGTGACTGTGGTTTCAGGCGCAGGAGATATAACAGATAGGGTTGAGGCCGCGGTATTAAGCGTTGATAGATACAAGCGGGGAGATATAAACGAGAGAGAATTTTACACTCTAACAGATGATTCATACGTATTTGAGCCATGGGAAGATCTTTTCCGAGAGGCGGGAAGGCCAAAAGAACTCGCAGATATGAAGGCATCAGTCTATAAAAAATTCGGGGACGTTACAAAGATCATCCTGCCGAATGTTGTAACACCTGAAGAGATTCATGCAAGGAGAGCAGAGCTCAACCTTTACCCAGAGCAGCTGCAAGCGGCTCTTGTAAACTATGTCTATGCTGAATCAGGGCTGGATTCAATCTGCATAAATTTTGACTCAGAGAAGTTTCCTCTTTCTGTTGAAGGCCATTTCTTGAACGGAACTGCCAATCTTGCAGAGACTAGAGAGAAATGTGAAAGGTTGCCTGGAGAGGAAGGGAGGATAATTGTACTGCCCGGTTATGGCGGATTAGATGAAAAGCTAAGAAAAACTCTTGGAAGAGGTGGAAGCGATACTGCAGCTTTTGCTTATGGCTACGGATTTAAAGCGAGAGAGATATGGCTCATGACAGATGTCGAAGGAATCAAGAAAGCTATCGTAAACGGGGGGGCAACAGAAACTGTCCACGAATTGAGTGCTGATGAAGCGGCAGATGGTGCTTTTTATGGAGCAAAGCTCCCAAGCCGCGATTCTCTAGAGCCTCTTATTGCGATGTTTTCCGAAAAGATTAATCCAGAGGTGTATATTGCACATCACAAGAATGCGGGGGGAGAAAAAACAAAGATTGTCGGCGAGACTCGAGATAGAGAGATTGCGAAGTTTATCGGTGGAAGAGGGAATGTAATCTTGTATAGGGTTAGTGGAGAGATCGTCCCTCTGCTTGGAGAATTAGATATTAATGGAGTTGATCACTTTTACCAAGGCTCTGGAAGATATGCGTGGATAGGAATAAATCAGAAAGGGCAGGAGATAGGAGAACTGATGATAAGGGAACTCGAAAAAGACGGAAAAGTGAGCGTTGTCGAGAGATTTGAAGATATGGCTCTTGTCGGAGTTGTCGGCGAGGGCATGAGAGGACAGCAGGGAGTCGGAAGAAAACTTTATGATCGAATTTCTGATGAGGAAATAAATTTTGAGATTACGATTGATGAAAGCCCCATTTCTACGGGCGTAGTAATTGCAGATGAAGACAGAAAAAGAGCCGTTGAAGCTCTGCACGATGAGTTCTTTGTAAGGGATCCGGAGAAAAGTGCTTTGGGAAAAGTTGTCGGGCTGGACGCGGATGAGCTAGGCAGTCTCATTGTGCAACAATGAGTTCTTCTCTAAAACTTATCTCTAAACTTACAGCGGCTCAAGTGTTGCAAAGTAATCCTTTGGAGTTTCCTGTCTTCTAATCTGCTTCACAGAGCAATCTTCTCTGAGGAGCAGTTCTGCAGAGCGCAACTTTCCATTATAATTGAAACCCATCGCATGCCCATGCGCACCTGTGTCATGAATTATAAGTGTATCGCCAGGCTCTATGAGGGGGAGTGGCCTTTGTATCGCAAATTTATCATTGTTCTCGCATAAGGAGCCAGTAACATCATAAACATTTATTTCTGGCATGTCTTCTTTTCCAAGAACAGTTATGTGATGGTATGCACCGTAAAGAGCTGGGCGCATCAGATTCGCCATTGTTGCATCAACTTTCACGTAATCCCTGTATTTGTGCTCGACATGCAGCACCTTAGTCACGAGATATCCATGAGGCCCTGTGACAAAGCGTCCGCACTCGGTCACGATTTTCGGCTCGAGTCCTGCCGGCTCCAGAAATTCAGCTTTGGCATTCTTCACCCCCCATGAAATTTTCTCGAGATTTAAGGCATCCTGCTCTGGCCTGTAAGGAATGCCGAGTCCTCCCCCGAGATTGATGAATTCAAAATCAATTCCCGCTTCTTCAGAAATTTCTGCAGCGAGGGAAAAGAGCATGCGCGCAGTTTCGATGAAATAATCTTCGCGCAGCTCATTAGAGATGACCATGGTATGAAGGCCAAAGTGTTTCACTCCTTTTTCTTTCACTATTTTGTATGCCTCTGTGATCTGTCCTGTTGTGAGGCCATATTTCGCCTCTTCGGGCTTGCCGATTATCACATTTCCCTCTCTTGCGCTTCCGGGATTGTAGCGGAAGGATAAGAGTGGTGGAAGCTCTCCGACATTTCTCTCAAAAAAGTTGATATGCGAGATATCATCAAGATTTATGATGGCATGCAAGTTCTTTGCATGTTCATATTCGGATGCAGGAGTTCCATTAGAGGTGAACATGATCTCTTCTCCGCGCATTCCGACCGTCTCGGCGAGCATCAGCTCTGGCAGAGAACTGCAATCCGCACCCATTCCTTCCTCGCGCAAGATGCGCAGGACTTGCGGATTTGGAAGTGCCTTTACAGCAAAATAATTTTTGTATCCTATGTCCCAATCAAATGCTTTGTTCAACGCGCGTGCGCTTTCTCGGATTCCTGCCTCATCGTAGATGTGGAAGGGTGTTGGATGCTCTTCTAGAATTCTTTCAAGCTGTTCATTAGTGAATGGAAGTGTTTTTGGAGGCATTTCGTTGTTTTCGCAAGCTATTGTTTCCCGAAATAGCTTAATTAGAAAAACTTATAATCATTTCTTAAATTTCTTCTCTTTGGTCTTTGTGCTGGTTTCTTTCTCCTCTCCCGTATCAGCGCCTGCCTCTACCTCTTTCTTATCTTCATTCTCTTCAGCAAGTTCTTCTTTCTGGGCCTTTACCTTCTTCTTCTCAGACTCAACTTTTGCCTTGAGCTTCTTCTCTTCTTCACGCTTTGCTTTCTTTGGAAGGTCTGCAAGTTCTGCGCGCACTATGCCATCGTCATCTTTCACTGCGCGCACTTTGACTCTTGTAGGTGGATGCTTTATCCCCCTGGCCCAGAGCGCCATATTGAGCCAGCGCTCTATTTTTATCTTTTTGAGATCGCGATCGTAGACTTTCATGTGCTGAGCCAAAAACTCTCTCACTGCTTTCACTGCTTTTTTTGCCCGCTTGAAGCGTGATACTTTCTCCCATTCCCTGCGGATAGGTATTGTGTAGATGCGCTCGAGTTGTGCCATTTTTTGTTTTGGTTTATGTAACGTTAGTCCTGCTTCTCTTCCAGTGCCTCTTTACTGTTGTGAATCTTGAGGGATGGACTTTCTTGCCCTTTCCTGCGATTTTGAACACGAGCCAGAATGGCGCCCATTTTGTCTGGCTGCCTTTCTTGGCAAGCTTTTTCTTCTTGTGCAATGATTTGTAATGTGCCATTTTATTTTTCCTTAGTTTTTGGTTTCGTTTTTTTGATTTGTTTAATCTTCAATTTATTTTAAATTATCATTTCGTCGCGCCCTCTTCCTCCAGCGACGCTTATCCCCTCACGTACCCCGAGCGCAGAATACGAGGCCAGCGGATCCCTGTCGCAATTGAGGATAGCCCTGCCGGAGTAGGCGTCGAACCCCGCGACCCTGCCCTCTCTTGGACACCAGTAGTAAAGGCTTCCTTTCTTTGTCTTTGGCGATGGCAATCCTTGCTCATTTGCCTTCTTGAACCAGTCTTCTAGGTCTATTCCCGGAGTTTTGTCCTGCATCAGGCACTCTTGAAGAGGCTCTTGCACTTGCTCTAGACTGCCTGCTGAATTGAACTTGTGGTATGTGATGTAGAATTGCTCTCCTTGCTTGCTGAAGGAAGCATCGAGATGTTCTGCTCTATATGGATTTCTTAATTCTAGGATTTCATCGAGGATTGAATCTAGTTCTGACTTAGCTATGGCATGGCCTTTTCCATCATAAGCATTGCCTGATTTCAGGAGATTAAGGAAATCTGCGTATTGCCTTATTGTCGGCATGAATTTCTTCCTTCTAGGATCAAATAGTTCCCTAAACTTTGTTTTTCTTGTATTTCCTGCACCATTTTACTTAATTTTTTATTTTGCGTTTTACTTCTTAAAGCGGAATTCTTTCTTTCCTTCTTGCAACCTTATGAGCAGCTCGCGAAGCTGCGCGTCACTTATCTGGCTTTGGAGCTGGCCTGTTTGTGCGGCTTGGGCGATGAGTGCAACAATTTTTATCGCAAGTGCTGGATGTGCTATCTTCACCCTGCCATATCTCTCCGCTGCATCCTTGCTCAGGAATTGCTTCGCAAGTTCCTCAAGCGCGGCAACCTGCTGCTGCATTCTTGCCTGTTCTTCAAATTGTTTCTGCAGACCGTCTTGTCGCTCTGTTTCTGCCGCTTGCTTGTCTTGTATCTCAGCGAGCTTCTTTTTCCTTATGTCTTCAATCATTTTCCAGATGACTTGACTTCGGAAATAACATTATTCATGAATTCGAGACCATTCTTTGTCAGCTGCCTGCCGAGCCTGCCTTCTTTTCTCTTTTCAAGGAAGCCAGCTTTCTCTGCCTGTTGCAAGATTGTGCGGATAACTTTCCCTCCTGCCCTGTACACTCGCTCTGGCTTGTGCCCCATGTTCTTCTTGGAAGTGTATGCTTTTCTCAGGTGCTCGACTCCAAGAGTTCCTTTTGCGTAGATCTTACGAAGGATACTTGCCGCCCTCATCTGCCACCAATTGCCTGAAAATGGGGGCCTTGCCTTTGCCGCAGAGGTTTTTACATAGTATGACCACTCTGGCTGTGCGAATTCGGGAACTTGCTGGAGCTTGGAGGCCAGGCTATTTACGAACTTTTCTGCATCTACTTCGTGTATCAACGCTTTGCTTTGCGCCATTTTTTTATTGAGATTGTGAATCCTATGATTTTATGTGTGAAATTGTTCCCTAGCTTCTCACAGAGAGCATCTGCAAGTTCCCTTACCTGATCCCTATCCCTCGAAAAAGACTTGAGAACACTTACTTTGATTGTTTCCCGATTTTTAAAGCTTTTTCTTATTGTCTCAATGAAATTATCGCCCAGTCCCTGCTTTCCGATCTGGAATGTGACTAATCCGCGCTTCATTTTAAATGTTCAATATGTTCTCAGATCCCGAATCCCTGAGGAGGAATCAACTGCATAATCCTCTCGGCAGAGGTTTTAATACCTTTCTTTTCCAGGGCACTTGTGATTTTTGTTGCTGTCTGTTCCTTGGGAATGGCCTTGTTGATGTATCTTAGTGGAAGAAGAACTTTGTCCAGGGCGTTTGGAGGAGAGCATTGAAGTTCTTCTTTTTGTCCATCCCCTCGCCCTTCTTCGCTTTTGAGCCCTATTGCGAGCTCTGGCTTGACACTAAACTTCCCCAGAATCTTGCGCACGCCGAAAGTGCCTTGGGGCATGGCCTTTGTCTTATAGACATCTTCTTTCCTGAATTCATGTACCTCTACACTTTTGCTGCCCTGCTTGAAGGCCTTGCTGAATGCAGCGCAGAACTCTGCTGCCTCTTTTAGGCTTGCTGAGTCTACACGAGAGGCCGGCATTTTGATGACACAGAAAGGACTTCCAGGAGCGTGCGTATGCAGAAGGAGCTCGCCTTTGCGAGCTTGTTTCACAACTTGCTCGTTCTGGTCAGAATTCTTTCCTGCAAGAACTCTGAGGTTTCCAGATGTGATAAAGGTGCGGAAGTTTTGGGTTTTTTGTTGTGGCATGATGAAAGGATGGTAAGTGAGTTTAAAATCTTGTCCCTGAGGAAAGATTTTTATTTTTATCCCATTTTAGGAGGCTATGAAAACCATAGATGTGATACTGGAGAAATGTGAGAATGGAAAGAATCTTGATCCGCATGAAGTCGCGCACTGTTTGATAGAGTTGATGGAAGATGATTGTGCGGAAGGAGTACTTAAGATAAGGGATGCATATCTAGATGATCTGCTCAAGAATCAGGACAAAAGCCAGCGCGAAGCCCCCAAGCTCGTCAATGAAAATCTGGCTTATGCATCCAGATTGGCGGATGAGATAGTAAGATGTGGATATGATGCTTCGGGGCAGCTTTTAACAGACCATAAAGATGGAGGGCCTGTCGCAGAATTCTATAAGAGAACGATGTTCTCTGCATCGCAAAGCTAGATTGCCCGTCTAAATTGCCCGTGCCCTAGGCCCCTGTGGAGTATCCTCGATGACAAATCCTTTCTCCTTAAGCTTCTCGCGGATTTTATCAGCATCCCTGAACTTGCCTTCTTTGCGCAGGCGCTCGCGCTCATCTACAAGCCCTTGAAGCTCATTTGAGATAGTTACTTTTCTCTCTTTTGGCAAAATTCCAAGGAAAGAATTTATCTCGCGTAGGAACTTCTGCACTTCTTCTGCATTCTTTTTTCCCAATTTGTTTTCCTCAAACAGGGTGTTGACTCTTTTTATGATGCTGAATAGGATTGTGAGTGCCTTCGGTGAGTCAAAGTCGTCATCAAATGCTGCAAGCAATTTGCTTTTCTCTCTTCCTATTGTTACGCGAAGGCCCTTATCGTATTTTTTTGAATCTTTTTCCTTGAGCTCTGCAAGCTTCTCCATCAGGATCTTGAGCTTCTCATGCGCTGCTTCTGCAGTGCGCACAACTTCTTTCGTGTAATTTAGCTCCCTCTTGTAATGTGTCTGCAGGAATAGGATGCGCAGCACTTCAGGAGGATAGCTCTTGAGAAAATCCTTTATCATCAGGATGTTTCCCAAAGACTTTGACATCTTTCTTCCATCAATAATTAAGAAGGCAACATGGATCCAGTGCTTTACATAGGGTTTCTTTCCAGTGATTGCCTCTGCCTGCGCGATCTCTGCCTCATGATGGGGAAAGATTAGGTCAATTCCTCCGCCATGCAGATCATACTGCTCGCCGAAGAAATGCATTGCGATTGCTGTATCCTCGATGTGCCATCCAGGCCTGCCTTTTCCCCAAGGTGAATTCCATGCTGGCTCGCCCTGCTTCTGCTGTTTCCAGAGAGAGAAATCAGCACCATGTCTCTTTGTCGGATCTGGCTCGATCCTATGCACATTCAGCTCATTGAGGGGCTGCTTGCTCAGCTTTCCATATTCCTTGAACTTAGTTACATCAAAATAAATTCCGTTCGGGGTTTCGTATGCATAACCCTTATCCAGAAGCTGTTTTACCTGCTGGATAATCTCTGGCATGTAATCTGTTGCTCTTGCGTACTTGGTGAATTTGACTCCAAGAGCGCGCATGTCTTCTAAGTAGCTCTGCAGATGCACACGGGCGATCTCAGGAACAGGAACTCCAGACTGCGAGGAGCGTGCAATCATCTTATCATCTATATCAGTTATATTGATGAGGAAATTCGTCTTGAATCCCTGATAGTGCAGATACTTTGCAATCATGTCGAAGAAGACATAAGTGCGTGCATGACCGATGTGAGAATGATCATATACAGTAGGCCCGCAGACGAACAGGTTCAGCTTTTTGCCCTTGCCAGCTCCCTTGGCATTTTCCTTGCCCTTTCCTTTTTCCTTGCTCTTTTCATTGCTCTTGCCCTGTTTATCCAAGGATTTTATCTCATCAATCTTACCCGTGAGTGTGTTGAAAAGTTTCATTTTCCCTTTACCTTTGCTCCTTTTATTTCCTTACTCCTTTAGGTCTTGGAAGAAAAAAGATGTTTATAAACCTTATATTCAAAACTTCCAGAGCGTTGGATTAGAAGATTCCTGCCGCTCCAACTTCTGCATCAAAAAAGAAGCTGGTATATGTGTTGCCATCTCGTGTGACTTCTACATTGAATCTCACTTGGCATCCGACACTTGCACTGCTTGGGACATTGATCTTTATCAATCCATACCCGACATCGCCGGAATTGATCGACATATCACCAGCCTTCCCAAGTATTATCCAATTATTCGCTTGCTGTGGGGTCAATCCAGAGCACGTTGGGGAAACTCCAGAAGATTGGACTTCGACCTGATAATGGAATTTTCCAGAAGTGTCCAGATTCCTGATTCCGAATGCGACACCGAAGGTTTCTCGTTGCTTGACTTTTGCAGTCATTCCTGGCAATGAAAGAGCATATTTCTGTCCTTCCTGACCGAAGAGCTTGTTTATCTCTCCCTTGACTGCATCATTGAGTTGATCAACATTATTTGTCGCTCCAGAGAAAATCCTTCTTACGAATATGAGTGCGAGAACGAGCATCACGACAGCGATGACGATTATTACCATCGTACCAACACTCATTTCGATGGCTGCTCTTTTCCCTTGATTCCTCAGTGGTCGTAATCTCATGCGCGCCTCTTTTCTTCTTTTTCCTAAATATGCGAGCTTAAAAAAGGTTTTGGTTGGTTTGAATTAGATTTTTAGGACCTTATACACTGATAGCTTACTGATAAGTGGCCTACTCTCTCATCACTAGTTATTTTTATCATATAATATTCGTTATCTATATTCACATTATGACTACATGAAAATGTGTAAGGTGTGCAAGCTTTTGAATTTCTAGTGATTATGGCATCTTTTGCTTCCATTATTTGTATTTGATGTGGAGGAGTAGATGGGCCGGCTGTTGATGATGCTACAGTAACATTACATGCGCCATTTGGTAAAGGAAGAAATTCTTCTTTAAGCCCTAATGCATCGCCGAACCCACTATTTAGCACAACTCTATCTCTAATAAGATCCCTTTTAGCGTAAATCACTGGCTCCTCCTTTCCAATCTGATTTAATGCTTTTAAAATTTCCTTCATATAAGCGCAAGTGTCGCAATCTTTTGACTGAGCTTCTACATAGGTTAAGCTAAATATACCGACTGTAAGAAATAAGAGTATTAGGGTTACTACTAATTTATTTACCATAGTTATTCTTACATTAATTAATTCACTTTTGTTTTAAATAACTTGCTAAAAATGGGACTGCGGGGATTTGAACCCCGGACACCACGGTTTCTATTTCTTTCTTGGTTAAGCTTCTTTTCCAAAGAAGGTTACTTCAGCCGTGTGCTCTCCCGCTGAGCTACAATCCCAAATTCGGTGAGTCAGGAAAGAGGAATCACTTTAAAACCTTTTTCTATACTGGGAGGGTTTTAAAATAGCTGTCGCTATCGAATAGAATGGCACTAAACTTCGCTCTAGACCAATCATTCTGGATCCTTGTCGCTGTATTATGGATGCTCCCATGGAAGGGGTGGGCACTTTGGCGTGCTGCGCGAAACGGGCAAAAGGTCTGGTTCACTGTGTTCATGCTCGTGTATTCTTTAGGTATTCTGGAAATAATATATTTAACCTTCTGGAGCGGGTTGCGATGGAATAGGGAGAAAAAGCCTGAAGAGGAAAGGGGCAAAGCAAGAAAGAAAAGAAAAGGGAAGAGAAGGAAAAGCTCAAGGAAGATATTGCAAGGAACCTGAAAAAGCTGGGAAAAGAGATTAAAATCCAGTTCTTCAGCCAGATTGAATGGGCTGGAATGGAGAGGAAAGATAAATCCTTTTATGAAAGAGTTGAAAAGGACAAAATAAAGATTGAATGAAAATGTTGGATAAAAATCAGAATATATACTTTGATTTCATGAAGTACACTTTAAGCCCTTGCCATATCTGCAGAGGAAATGCTGAGTTTTCTGATTTTAATAGTAAAGTTTATAAACTTCTAAATTTTAATGATACCAACATGCTCCCCGGTGATCGGAATGGGTCGCCGGATGATTGCTTTTCTACAAATTTAGTTCTGGAGGTCTTAAGGTGGAAGAAACATTAATCTTTATTGACGCTGGGCTCTTATCCAAACTCTCAAGATATCTTGGAAAAGGAAAATATCTTGTCTATGACATAATTAAATTTACCAAAAATTTGGCGAGAAAAGAGAGTTTGACTTGCCAGCAGATATTTTATTATACTGCTCCACCATTCCAAAGTGAACCTCCATTAAAAGAAGAAATAAAAAGAAAGGAAAGGTACGATAAGTTTATCAAAAAATTACTAAAGACTAAAGAAGTAATTATAAGGGAAGGTCGATGCCAGAGATTAAAAATTGATGGAAAATTTATATATAAACAAAAAGTGGTTGATTCTTTAATGATTATGGATTTAATGAGAACTCCAATAGACTGTCCTAATATTAAAAAAATTATTATACTAGCATCAGATAGCGATTTTGTTCCAATAATCAAATATTTGAGAAAGTTGAACATGGAGATAATTCTTTATACCAACTATTCCAAGAAAAGGGAGAGTAATCTTTCAAGAAGCAATGAATTATTAAAGGTTGTTAATCGATACGTTGAGTTAACAAAGCAGACGAATGGCACAAGAAAGAGCCATACAGGTTAGATAGGAAAGAAAAAATATATAGCATAGACACACCTCCCCCATATGTTAATGCTCCCATCCATATGGGGCATGCCGTTGTCTACATTTACATGGATTTCTTTGCGCGCTACAAGCGCATGAAAGGATTCTCTGTGCTTTTTCCTCTGGGACTGGATAGGAATGGCCTTCCGATAGAACTTGCTGCTGAAAAGAAGTTTGGAATACGGGCGGAGCAGGTGGGAAGGGAAAAGTTTCTTGAGATGTGCAAGAAGATACTTGAGGAAGCCTCTAATGAAAGCGTGAAGACTTTTGCAAGGCTTGGAATATCTTTCTCAAGTTACAAGTTCGGAGAAAAAATCGGGCAGGCGTATGAAACAGACAGCGAGTCCTACAGGAGGCTGTCGCAGGAAACGTTCATCGATCTTTGGGAAAAGGGACTTGTTTATGAGGCGAGCAAAGTAGTGAATTATTGTCCGGGGTGCAGGACAACGATTGCGGATGCGGAAGTTGCCTACGAAGAGCGCGAGACAGAGATCTATCATATCAAGTTCAAGGTTGAGCAGGACAAGGATATAATAATCGCGACAACGAGGCCGGAGCTTCTTGCCGCGTGCGCTACAATACTCTTCAATCCCGAAGATAAACGCTACAAGAAACTTGCTGGAAAACATGCCATAACTCCACTCTATGAGAAGGAAGTGCGGATCAAGGCACACCCGATCGCTAAATCAGATTTCGGCTCGGGAATTTTGATGATGTGTTCCTTTGGAGACTTGACAGATATCCGTTTCTTCCGTGATGAAGGATTAAAGGCACATATCTTGATCGGCATCGATGGAAAGATGAACAAGAATGCGGGCTTCCTTGAGGGAATGTATGTGAAGCAGGCACGCAAAGAGATTGTTGCGAAACTAAAAGAGAAAGGCTTGCTCGTGAAAACAGAGAACTTGCAACAACGCGCACCGATTTGCGAAAGGAGTAAAGATCCTATCGAGTTTATTGCGCTCGAAGAGTATTACCTTAAGCAGCTTGAATTCAAGGAGAAAATGCTGCAGGTTGCGCACAAGATTAAATTCTATGATGAATCAAGCAGGCAAATCTTGATTGATTGGATAAACGGGTTGAGTGAGGACTGGCCACTTTCGCGAAGGAGATATTACGCAACCCCTATTCCGATATGGAAGTGCAAAAAGTGCGGAGAAAAGATTATTGGCAAGAAAGGGAAGTATTGGCAGCCTTGGCGTGAGGCTCCGGAGAAAAAATGCAAGTGCGGTGGAGAACTTGAAGGAGAGACCCGCGTTTTTGACACCTGGTTTGATTCTTCTATCTCCCCACATTATATTGATATGGCAATTAGAGAAAAAATCTGCCTTTGAAGACATTTGGATACATTACCATATCCTTGATGCACAAGGTAGAAAAATGGCAAAGAGTGTTGGAAATGTCATTGATCCCCAAAAGATCATCGAAAAGTTTGGAAGCGAGGCATTAAGATTCTGGGCGGCTATAGAAGGAAACATCATAAAGCAGGATCTCAGGTGCAGCGAAGAGAGAATTGCCGCAGAATCGAAGACATTGAACAAACTATGGAATATTTCGAAGTTTGTTTCCTCTTTCAAGGCTGGAGGGAGGGCAAAACTTTGTGAGGCAGATAAATTGATGATTGCGCACATGGACTCTCTCATCAAGTTCGCGGATAAAGAATACTCAGGATACAACTTCTTTGAGCCAGCTGTGAAAGTGAGGCACTTCCTCTGGGAAATTTTCGCTTCGCATTACCTTGAGCTAGTGAAGGGAAGAGCCTATAATGGTGAAGGAAAATTCAGCAAGGAAGAGCAGGCTGGCGCAATCTTTACCCTGAACTATTGCCTTGAGAAGATGTTGCTTCTGCTGGCGCCCATAGTGCCTGCAATCACCGAAAAAATATTTTCAGATATTTATGACAAGAATGTTCATGAGCAGGAATTTCCAAAAGTAGGCAAGAGCGAGAAAGCCGGGAGCGCAGGGCGCGGAGCAAAGGCAAAAATCGAGAGCCTTCTTGCCGTAAACAGCTTTGTATGGAAGACCAAGCGCGAGAAACAGCTCAGCCTGAAGGCTCCGCTCAAAGAGATTGTATTGCCGAAAGAACATGAGAATCTGCACGGACTTGTTGAGGATTTGAAGGCAGCACACAGCGCTGAAAAGATTTCTTTTTCCTCTGCGAAGGAGATTCAGATAAGGTTTTAAAGTTGCATCCGCTCTTGAAGATGAATAAAGATGCGCCCGGAAGAGATATCAAAACTTGTGAAAAGGCTTGAATCGATCAGAGGCAGACATACAGAGCTCATTACTGTCTATGTGCCTGCTGGAGCAAATGTCCTCGTGGTCTCGAAACAGCTTGAAGCCGAAAAGTCTACAGCTGAAAATATCAAAAGCAAGTCCACACGAAAGAATGTGATTGAGGCCTTGGAGAAAATCGTTAGGGAACTTAGAGGGGTTACGAAAACTCCGGAGAACGGCCTTATAATTTTCTGTGGGAATACTTCTGACAAAGAGGGGCAGCAGAATATCGAATTATTTGCAATCGAACCTCCAGTACCAATGAACATCAGGATGTATCGCTGTGATCAAAAGTTCCTTATCGAGCCGCTGAAAGAGGTGCTTGAGAAAAGGGACAAATATGGCCTCCTAGTTATAGATAAGCACGAGGCGACCTTTGGCCTTCTTGACGGCAAGACTATAATCCCACTTTCAAATCATTCCTCTGGAGTTCCTGGAAAGATAAAGGCCGGAGGACAGAGTGCGGCGCGCTTTTCACGGGTAAGAGAAGAAGTTTCCAAAGAGTACTATCGAAGGATGGGAGAAAACATGGAAAAAGAATTTGGAGAGAAGAGCGGGCGAGAAATCAAGGGGATACTAATTGGAGGGCCTGGACCGACAAAGGAGGAGTTTCTGGATGAATCAGAGCTCGGGCCGATAAAGAAAAAGATTCTCGCTGTAGAAGATATCGGCTACACTGATGAACACGGGCTTAAGCTCCTTGTTGAAAAAACCCACTCAATCCTAGAAGATGCAGAGCTTACAAACGAGAAGAATATTCTTCGCGATTTTTTCACCTTCCTCGGCAAGAACAAGGATAAAGTTGCGTATGGAGAGGCTGCTGTAAGAAGGGCGCTTGAAGTGGGATCTGCAGATAAACTTTTAATATCAGAGGATTTTGACGACAAAAATCCAGAAGTCTCGAAGGAGTTTCAGGAGATGGCAAAAAGCGTCTCAGCAGAAGTTATATTCGTATCTGTAGAGACAGAAGAGGGCCAGAGTTTCAGGAATCTGAGCGGAATCGCAGCGTTCCTGAGATTTGCTATTTGAATTTGGATGAAAAATGGAAGAAGTGAAAGAAGAAAGTGCGGGAGAAAATGCAAGCAAGAAAGATGAAGAGACTGTCGAAGCCTTGCTGTTCATCGCTGGCAAATTCCTTTCTGTAGAGGAGATTTCTTCGCTCACTGGATTTGGCGCGGGAAAAGTGCGGGCAGCGCTTGAAGCACTTGAGGGAAGATACAATGAAGGTGCGATAAGGATTTCCTCAAGAGAGGGATTCTATAAGATGGATGTGAAGCCAGACTATTCCTTCCTGATAAATAAACTGGCATCCGGAGAAAGCGAATTCACAAAGGCAGAGCAGGAAACACTCGCTGTGATCGCTTACAAGAGACCAGTAAAACAGAGCCTTATCATCAAGATAAGAGGAAATAAAGGATATGACCATATCAAGAAACTTTCTACCTTGGGTCTGCTGAGCTCAAAAAAGGAAGGGAGAACATTCATTCTCGATCTTAGTGAAAATTTCTACAGCTATTTCAGCATAAGTGAGGGAAGCCTGAAAGGGCTCAAGCCATTAAAATCAGAGACAGATTTAGGGCTTATGGGGAAGACGGAAGAAGATGGAGAATAAAACTGTTTACGCAATCCTTGCACTGATTTTGCTATCGTCGCTCGCGGCAAATCTGTACGTCTTGTACTACGAGCCGCTCCATGAGGATGCGTATTTCTCGTTAAGATATGCAGAACATGTCAAAGAAAAGTTTACCCCGCTTACATCGGATGAGCTGAGTTATGGCGGCAGAAATCTTGAGGAGCCTTTCCTATACTATTACCTGCTAGGACTAGCGGCGAAGATAGATGAAAACTTAGTGAGGATAATTGCTGCATTGATTACGACTTCTATAATTTTGGTGGTATTCCTCATCTCGAGCACTTTCATAAGTAAGGGGCTTTCACTGATCCCTTCTGTATTCGCTGCATTTCTGCCGGCGATGTTTAAAATAAGCATAATATCCCCAAACGTCCTCGCATTCCTGATCCTATTCCTGCTCATCTACTCTTTTATGCGGATAAATGAAAAGGGATTCCTCTATCTTTTCATCATCCTTTCCTTTCTTCTTCCATTAACCTCTTTCTTGTCTATATTCTTCATCTTCGCTGCCCTAATCTTTCTCTTCATCATGTTCATCGAAGGCAAGAGGCTTTCGGAATTGGAATGGGAAACTCTGCTATTCTCAATCTTCGTTAATGTTCTGGTAGTGCTGATGATGTTCAGGAATTCATTGCTATCTTACGGGCCTTCTTTCATCTGGCAGAACATCCCTTCGAGCGTGCTTATGGAGTACTTCAGAGAGTTCTCACCGTCTCATTCAAAGAGAAAAATTCGCTGTTGCTTAGCTCATTCTTTATTTCAGCACTGGTCTTCTTATGGCTTAGGATAATTCCGTTTAGCATAGGCCTCATCCTGCTTTCTCTCTCCCTTGCAGCGTTATCTGCAATAAGCCTGAAAGTGCTCAATCCGTACATCAAGAGGACTAAATTTTCGAAGTTTAGAGACAGGATAGTCCAAGTGCTTTTTGCCTTAGCAATTATAACCTCTGTTGTTCCAGTTGTATTTGCGGTGATGAATTACGAGAGTAAAGTCAGTGCAAGCACGGAAAATGCGATAGAGACCATTGGTGGGAACGGGAGTGTAATCCTCGCCCCACATGAATATGGGCACGCTATAACCTATGCAGGAAGCAAGAATGTCGCAGACTCTCTCTTCCTTCTCGCACCAGCGCCGGATAAAAGGGTTAAAGATATAGAGATAGTGTATAGCTCGCAAAGCGAAACAACTGTATTAGAGATAATGAGGAGGTACGAGGTAGACTATTTAGTACTAGATGATTATGCGCGGGAGAAATTTGGAGTCAACGAACTTTCATATATCGGAGACAAAAAATGTTTTTCAAAGGTTTACGATGAAAAAGAAACTAAAGTTTACAGGTTTAAATGTGGATAGAAGGGTGACTAATCTGGTCATACTCTCTTTAATGTTTTCAATAGCCTTCTTCATATCAATAGCGCTGAGAGGCTATATTCTGGAGAACAATAGCCTTCCGGGAAAAGAAGCTTACTTCAGCACAATCGTTGCAAGCGACATCTTAAACTTCAGGGAAAATCCTGCAATAAGTGCAAGAGCTGTTCCAGAGGTTATTTGGCCGGCGTTGATAGCCTTCTTTTCCATAATCTTCCGGGTGAATGAGGAGTATAGCATTATCGCGCTTTCGCTCATATTCGGAATCCTCTCGCTCATCCTGATCTACCTAGTCATCGACAAGCTCGGATTCAAGAAAAGAAATCTCGCCATAGTATTCTTTTTGATATCTCCAGCTACAATATGGATGTTCGCCACGTATAGCAAATTCATCCTCCCATTTTTCTTTGCGCTCCTGATGCTGTACCTTTTGCTTTCTGAGAAATATACCCTTTCGCTCATTGCCTTAGGCATAACTTGCCTCTTCGGTGCTGTCAGCGGGATTTCAGCGCTGGCATTCTCACTACTGGGATTCAAGAAGGGTTTCTGGAAGTGGTTTTCAAAAGGAGCAATAGTGTGCTTCCTGCTGATTTCTCTGATCTATTTCGCATTTCCTGTGTTCCCGGAATTCAGCTTCAGTTTCGAGAACCTCTTCTCTCTCTTCGCTTCGCTTTCAGAGTTCGGAATAAATTTATTTGCTTTCCTTCTGGCATCGATAGGGATAATAATCACCTGGAAAGAAAGGCGTGAGAGAAAAGAGCTGTTCTCAATCTATCTTACATTCACTATCCTCTTGGTCCTCTCTGTCTTGAATAAAGAGTTCATCTTCTTCTTTAATTTCATCCTGATATTTCTCGCGGCAGTAGGATTCACAAAGCTGATAGAGCGGAACTGGGCCTCTAATCTGATACGGGTGCTCACACTCATGATATTGATAATAGGAATGATAACTCCGATGGTGGTTATACCATTAAGGGTTGCGTCGTTGGAGCCTAGCAAAGAGATGATAAGTGCGCTCGGATTCTTAAGATCGCAGGAAGATGGCGCTGTCTTGAGCGTAAAGGAGAACGGATACTGGATCAAGGGGATAGGAGAGAAAGAAGCGTTCGTCGACGAATTCAGAGCGAGAGCGAACAAGGGCTTGGAAGAGGATGCTCTTGACTTGCTGAAGGAGAGAAATCTCGAAAAGTTAGAGAAGGAGTTCGGAGAGAGTGATATCAAGTATGTCTTGATGGATGGGAAGACGAAGCAGCTTTTCAGGACAAAAGATGAGGGAATCCTGTTGCTCTTTTTATACACAGACAGATTTGAGAGGATATACGATGAAGGGGGAATAGAGATCTGGAAATTTTCAAGAGAGGGAAGAGGCAATCTTTAAATATCTGCCCCCCCTTTTCAAATAAATAGAGGATAATAAAAGATGGTGCTATTCCAGCAAAACCTGATTTTCTTTTATGTAGGGGTGTTTTTCACCTTGTTTGTGGGAGTCTTTTATCTCCTTACTTTCTTTGAGAACAGGAGCAAGTTCAAGGATCCTAGGGCGAAAACATATCCTGCAGTGAGCGTGATAGTTCCGGCATATAATGAAGAGAAGACGCTCGCAAAAACAGTGAGCTCTCTCTTGAGGATGGATTATCCTAAGGACAAGATCGAAGTGATAGTAGTTGATGATGGTTCTAAAGATAGGACTTATGAGATTGCAAAAGGATTCTCAGACAAAAGGGTGCGCGTGTTCAAAAAAGAGAATGGTGGGAAGGGGAGTGCTATAAATCTGGGTATTGGAAAGGCGCGGGGAGAATTTGTAGCTGTTCTTGATGCAGATTCTTTTGTGAGCAGGCAGGCGCTGAAGAGGATGGTCGGCTATTTTGAGAAGAAAAGTGTGATGGCTGTCACGCCGACATTAAAAGTCTACAAGCCAAGAGGGTTCTGGCAACAGGTGCAATCTATAGAATACTTATTTTCTGTCTTTTTCAGAAAAATATTTTCATTTATGCAAGGAGTTTATGTAACTCCCGGTCCTCTTTCAGTCTACAGGAAGAGTTTTTTCCGCAAGCACGGGGGATTTGATGAGAAGAATATCACAGAGGACCTGGAAGTTGCCCTCCGCATCCAGTCGAAGAACTATGAAATCCAGAATTCTATCAATGCTTATGTGTACACAGTTGCTCCGAACACCTTTGGAGGATTGATGAAACAGAGAGTGAGGTGGTTTACAGGACTGACAGATAACTTATATGATTATAGGGGATTATTCGGGAGGGATTATGGGAGCCTAGGAATATTTGTTCTGCCAATTGCGGTAATCTCAATTTTACTTGTCCTGACACATCTTGCCTATTACGGGATTTTGGGAGGGCTCAACGCATTAAATTCCCTGTACAATTTGTACCTGGTAAATTTTGATTTTGCTACAATAATAAAAGAATACTTTTCCGGATTCTCCTTGTGGAGTCTTCTGAATCCTTTGATGGTCTTATTCGCGGTTTTGATAGCTTCCTCCACTTTCATCCTCTACTTGGCTAAGAAATATTCTGGAGATAAAGGGGAGGTAAGGCTTAATTTTGTGATGTATTTGCTCACATATGGAATCATTTTCAGCTTGTGGTGGGTGACAACTCTAGCGCATAAGGTATTTCACTTGAAGGTAAAGTGGTGAGGGTGAGGATGGCATGGAGCGCGGGGCCGGGGGCACGGAGCGCAGGGCTCAGGGCACAGGGCCGGGAGCGCGGGGCATGAATGGGAGAAGATAAATAAAGAAAAATGGCACGAGATAAAGTAAAGTATACTAATCTTGCAATAGCATTTGTTGTAGCAGCGATTATCTTCTTCAGCGGATTATTTTTAGGGGAGAAAATAACCTCTATCAAAGTCCAAGAGGTAGGGCAATTTCAGGAAGAATTAAGGAATTCTCTCGCAAGCCTTGAGCTTAGGTATAAGCTGCTTGAATCGAACGTCTGTGAATTCTCGAACTTTAATGAATTCGGTGAGGAGCTGGATGCTCTCGGCTCAAGAATAGCAAATATAGAGGCGGGCTATGATAAAGATGATCCCCGTGTCCTGAGCCTGAAAGAGCCGTATTTCCTGCTTGAGATAAGGCACTATCTGCTGCTGAAAGAAGCGAAAGATAAATGTGGCGAGGATTATGATCTTGTGCTTTATTTTTATTCTAATGATAAGGAGCAATGCAAAGATTGCGATAATCAGGGATATATCTTAGGATATCTGCAGAAGAAAGCAGGCTATGATAAGATAAAGGTCTACTCTTTTGATGTGCGTTCTGAATCTCCTTCTGTCCAGACCCTTAAGAGCATACATGATGTAATCCAAGTCCCTGCTATGGTCATAAATGAGAAGACCAATACTGGATTTTTGACTCTTGAAGAAGTAGAAGAAGTCCTGAAAGAGGGCTAGAGAAAAACACAGGGCGAGGAGCGCGGAGCTGGGGGCCAAGGGCTCAGGGCACGGAGCCTGGAGCTCGGGGCAGGACGCGCGGAGAGCGGGAAAGGCTTAAATAATCTTTTGCCGATATATTTCTTAGGGGTAGTTGGATAATCTAATTAAGACTAATTAAGAAAATGGGAACTTGCGAATCTTGCAGGGAAGAGAAGCAACTCGTTAATGCAATAATGGATGCGCGGATTGTCAGAATCTGCTCTGAGTGTGCGTTCCTGAATCGCGCTGTTGTCGTTGAAAGGCCTTCGAAAGAGAAACTTGAGAATCTTGATAAGACCTTCAGGGTGCGCGAGAGGCTTGAAGAGGCTTCTGGATTCAAAGAAAGAGAAAAGGCAAAGAGCATGCAGCAAGTTGCAGAAGATACTGCATTTCCAGAGACCATTTCGTACAGGCTGAGAAAGGAGAGAGAGAAAGCTGGATTTACACAAGATAAGCTTGCGGATGAGATCGGAGTCCCGTTCGAGGAGGTTATGAGGATAGAGGCTGGACAAATTCCTTCTGAGAAGGCTTTGCGCCGGTATGAGCAATTCTTCAAGAAAAAGTTTCCGCTTGATTCAGAGAGAGGAAAGAAGAGTAGCGCACCAAGCCAAGGACCGGGAGCTATGAGCTCAGGGCATGGAGCACAGGACGGGGAGCGCGGAGAAGGAGGCGGGGGAATAACTTTCAGGGATGAAAAAGTTTCACTCAAGGAGCTCCTTGGAAGGGCAAAGACTTTCTTTACATCCAAGGGCGCGGGGAGCGCGGAGCCCAGAGCTCAAGGCACGGAGCACGGAGCGCAGGGTGCGGATAAGACAAGCGATAACAAGTAAATCTTTTTAAAGGGCTTAATCAGAATATTCTAGGGTTTTACTATCGTAAAAAGTAAAGTAGAATTAAGTATAAGATGAAAGTCAAAGTTGTTGAGAACAAAACTAATGAATTGAAAGTAGAGTTAGATGATTCTACAATCTGCGAGGCACTCAGGAAAGAGCTCTGGGAGGACAAAGCGCTCGTGCAGGCATCTTACAGCAGGAAGCACCCTATAGAGAATCCGATACTCCTGATCCAGACAGAGGGCAAGAGCGCGAAGAAGGCGCTGCAGGACGCTGTCGCGCGCCTCGAGAAGAAGAATGATGAATTCGCGAAGGCCCTTAAGGCTGCTGTGAAGTGATTTATTTTCTTATTTCTCTTCATGCCAGGATTTTGATGATCCTATTATGATTTACGAGATCTTTTAACAATTTACTATGACCTAAAGTCTCAGAATTTCCAACTAAGATCAATTTCTTCTTAGCCCGCGTTATAGCGACATTCACCATGGATTCATCCTCGATGAATTTTAATTTATGATTGTGGAACGAATATTTTTTGCTTCTTGCAAAGCTGAGTATAATTATATCTTTTTCTCTTCCTTGAAATTTATGGACCGTATCAACTTCCACACTCTGTATTTTCTTATTTTTAAGGAACTCTTCTATCAGAATTTTTTGTTTGACGTAGGGTGTAACAACTCCGATGTCTACCGCTTTTATCCCTTTTTTAATAAACAATGAAACTACATTAGCTACATACTTAGCTTCTCGGGTATTTGAGCATCCGGAGCCAACTTCATCCTCATAATATCCTGCTTTTGATGTATCTATAAACACCGCTGGCACTTCCGGATTTAAAAATTGGTGTTTGCCGACATTTAAGCTTAGCATCCTTTCTGCAACTTTTTCTGAGGTCCTCAGTTTTCCCTCATAAAAAAGTTCGCTTGCGATTTGGGCTATAGATTTATGCATTCTATACTGAGTTGAAAGGAATGTTGACGCTTCTGGATAGATTTCGAAAAGCCGATTGAATATAGAAAGATTCATTTCTTTGGATATGTCTATATCCTCTATTGGTTGTAACTGCCTATTATCTCCAACTAGAATAAATTTCTTACATTTTAAAAGAGGTAATAAAGACATAAAACTAGCCACTTGTGTTGCCTCATCCATAATCATAACATCAAAGTCTATATCATCTAGAAAATAATGACAGGATGATACAGCAGTAGTCGCTATTAAATCGGCTTTGTCAATAATATCTGATACTATCGCCTTTATTAGCTTATCAACATTTTTCTGGTAAAAACCTAAGGAAAACTTAATGTTTTCATATTGCCCGTGTAAAGCATTTCTACGATTAATTTTAATATATAGCTCTGTATTTATACTCTTTATTTTTAGATCGTGTAGCTCAATTTCTTTCGTTAGATAATCTCGATAAATCCTGTAAACTTCTTGATTTACTTCCGATATTATTCTTGTTATATTTGACCTTTCCTTTTCTTTTAGAATCGGGAGATACTCATCTACTAATGTTTTATAAGCCCTAAATTCCAAATTTAATGCATCGCTAGATGGGATGCCATCTCCATTAGGGTAAATTCTATCTGCCGCTTCCCCACATAATTTCTTTAGATGATTATATTTTTTCTGAAGTTCTGGAATTTCATCCAGATACTTTCGATTTTTTTGGTATTCTTGTTTTAATTTTTTAAGTTCTTCAATATTTGCTTTAGAGAAAAAGGAATAAACCTCTCTACCAATAAGAGAAAACTTCATACTTCGTGTCGAGTTTTTAAGTTTGTGTATATGTTCTACCCCCGGTATTTGTTCTTGTAGTTCATTCATCTGCAAAATATTATTGCACAAGGAAAAATAGGTTTCAGATTTTCCATTGATTGAAGATAGCTCATCATTTATATGGGAAAGACTAGTCAAAGTCTTGTTATGGATTGGTGTTGAAATTAGTTCATCGTATTTTTGTTTTTCGACACTGAGATTATCAAGGCCCCTATTACAATTTTGCTTTATATCTTTATCTTTATCGATTCCATCTTGTACTAAACTTATTTCATCTTTTATGGTTGGAAGAAGATTCGACAAGTCGTCTATAAATTTACGGTATCCCTCGACTTCTATCCATCCTTCATGCTCCTTCACTTTTTCGAATATAGAGAATTTCTTGACCTCTGAGTCAATCTCATTAATTGGACCGATTCTTACGATATTTTTTACTTCTTTTCTAGGCAGTCTTTTTATTATATTATCTACAGCTAAATTTGTCCACGCTGTTACCAAAAGTTTTTGGTTCCTTTTTGTGAACTGCTCTATTAATTCCTCAATAACATATGTTTTTCCTGTTCCCGGGGGACCTATTATTAGATGAAAATCTGCGGCTCTAATAGAGTTGATTACTCCTTCTTTCTGATCTTCGTTAAGTTGTTTTGAGATAAAACGAACTCCTTCTTTTTTATAATGCGGTTTATCCCCCCCCATTATAAAGTTCAGGATTCTTGCGTTATCCCGACTAATTTTTCCTTTCTTTATATTTTCAATTATATTTCTTAGTCTTTCTAGTATCACATTCGTTCTCTCTACATCAATAACAACTTTCTTATTTTCAAACTGGGCTGGATCAGTTTTAATCTCTAATTTAAGATTAGAATTGTAAAATTCCTTTGTAGTTGCCCTTTCATTGATGCTCAACGGACTATCCTCTCTAATTAGAATTAAGGAGCCTTTTGATAAATTTGGCTGCTCAGATGATTGTAACCTAATTGTTAAAATATTATTGCTCAAATCTATTGTTTCTACAATCCCTTTGAATGTTGTTGGCTTTTTCTTTTTTATTTCGATGAATCTTTCTATTTCCTCAATAGTCTTAGAATATTTTTCAACCGTTATTTGGGCATTTTCCATATTATCTCTCTTTGTCGGATAAAGCGTTTTCAATGGCTTGTTGCGTTAAGGGTTGGCTTTCTTTCCATATATCATTAAAGAACTGTGTGACTTCATTGATTATACGTCTCTCTCTTAGGCATATTCCCGCTTCATAATTTACAGATAATCCCTTCTTAGTTAAATTAGCGGAGGATATTATCGCAACCGAATTGTCTATTACAATTATCTTCGCATGAAGGCCATTGTTATACCTTATATCTGCACCAAATCTATCTCTCAAAACTCTAAGCTTATCTAGATTTGTAACACCTTTTTCTATATCCTCCCGTATAAGGCGGGTGATGACCCTAATGTTTGCCTTTTTGCCTGATTCCCTTTTAAAATTCGAAAGTTCCTCAATAATATGTGTTATCCATGGAGAAGCAATTAATATTTCTTGTTGCGCTTTTGATACTTCTCTACTAATTTCACCAACAACCGTATTTGATGCCCCGCTTGGTCTCGTTACAATAAAAGAGTAGGCTATTTTAGATTTCTCCAAAGCCAATTTTAATTCCTTCTTATCTTCCATTAATCCCTTGATTTGACTGAGGAGTTTATTTTGTTCCATCGTACTTAGTTTTAAGATCTTGATGTTCTTTTCTAATGATCCTACTTGTTTTTCTAGTGCTTCTTTTTTAATGTTAAGCTCATTTACTATTTTCACATCAGTTCTATACTCTTTGATCTTCTTAGCTAATTCGAGAATTTCTTTTGATACTTCTATTTTCTTTTCCATTTTTTGGAGGTACATTTTAATAAGAGCTTTGCATTTAAAGAGTTTATCAATCACCCGAATACACTAAAAATAGATGTAATCTTAAAACGGCCCCGAATAAGGTCGAGAAGCTTTTAACAAAGTTTTTTAAATCGATTCTTTTTAGAGCTCCCATGCAAAGAGAATCTATCTTCAGGAAGTTTTGGAATTGGCTTTGGAATTCAAACAGCATTCTTAGCTGGGTTGTTTCTTTCCTTCTGGCATTTCTTATCGTAAGATTTATTTTCTATCCTGTTATCGGCCTTCTTCTCGGAAGCTCAATTCCACTTGTTGTGATAGAGAGCGGAAGCATGGAGCATTTCGCAAGCTTCGACAAGTGGTATGAGGCGCAGCAGGAAGATTACGCAAAGATAGGGATCACAGAGGAGCAGGTGCAGAAGTGGAATTTCAGAAGCGGGCTGAATAAGGGAGATATAGCTATAATAAAAGGAAGGGACTTTTCTAAGATTAAGGTCGGAGATGTTATAGTCTTCCGCCCACCAGAGCAGAAGAAGGCGATAATCCATCGCGTTGTAGAAGTGAATGCGCAGCAAGGATATATCGCGACAAAGGGAGATGCTAACATCGGACAGCTTTCTGTCGAAAGGAAAATCCGGCCAGAACAGCTAGAGGGGATTGCAGTCCTGCGCATTCCATTCATCGGCTGGATAAAGCTCGCCCTCGTGCAGGGGATTCAAGTGATAAAGCAACCACAAGGTATTTAAATTTAAAACGAGTCAACTATTTCTGGTGGGGAAATATACTGGGGAAAATATGAAATTCTGTCCTAAATGCGGCTCATTACTTGTGCAAAAGAGGAAGTTATTTGGCTGCGCAAGGTGCAGCTATACTGAAAAAGGGAAAGTGAAGATTGTTACTTCTGAAAAATTCGGCAGAGAGAAAGCTGGGGGAGTTTTGCGTGAAAAGGAAAGCATTGTCATGCCAACGATCAGCATAGACTGCCCGAAGTGCGGGAATGAAGAGGCTTATTTCTATACGGCACAGACAAGGGCAGGAGATGAGGCAGAGACTCAGTTCTTCCACTGCACGAAGTGCCACCATCGCTGGAGAAGGTATACTTAGGAATTTCTTTTTCTTGAATCTTATGTTTGTATCAGCTCTTCTTGGATTCTTAGACCGAAACCGATATATATCAATTGATATATAGAATTGTATGCAGCAAACTACACAAAGAAAACGAACAGAAAACCCCTTTTTAGGTCGCCAACCCTGGACACGGTGTTGATGGTAGAACGGGCCATAGAAGAGAATAGCGGAGAATACAACAGAACCCAGTTATGAAAAAGCCTTCCAAAACAAGTAATGTGGCAAACATTCCTAGTTATCTTAGACTATCTTGAGAGCATAAATAGAATAGCATTTGACCGTGATGGGAAAATAGCGTACATCTGGAATCCGAATTTAGCAAAGAGGCTATCTAAAAGAAAGGAGATAAAGATATGATAAAGCCATCGAAAGTGGTATTTATCTCCGAAGAGCTTGAGAAGGGATTTAATGAATTGAACGGAGATGACCCCATCAAGAAAGGGACTGTTAGGGCGATAAAGGATTTGAGAGAAAATGCGTTTTGTGGGATACAAGTGCCTAAAAGACTTTTTCCAAAAGGGTACGTGCAGAAATATGGGATAAACAACCTGTAGAAATATGACCTTCCAAATGGCTGGAGGCTACTTTATACGATAACTCCCAAAAATGAAGTTGAGCTGATATCTGCTATTTTAGAATGGTTCAACCATAAGAGTTATGAAAAGAGATTTGGTTATTGAATTTCCCTGAAGTTTATTTCATCATGCAGAAAGGTTTAAAATCCACAATTTTCTTTCCTTAGCACTACAAAGAGGGCACAGAAAAAAGATGGCACAAGAATTACTAATCCTCCCAGCGATATTTTGGGGATTGATTGTAGGCCTTTATGAGCTCTTTGCGATCCATAAGGATGAGAGCTTCGCCGGGGTAGGCAGATGGTTCTCGCATGGACTGCATGCCGCAGGATTTGCAATCTTATTCGTATTCATAGTGATGAATGTAGAGTATGCTCTTGGATTCTTCCCATCGTTGCAGGATATTGGATTCCTCTCTGTTCTAGGGTTCTTGCCTTTCAGGATTCTAGTAGGAATCGTTGCGATGTTCAAGATACAGGCAGCGAGCATGGTTGTGCGCGGAGGTGGAGGATTTGCTGCAAGAGGGATTGGAGAGCACTTCACCCATACATTGATTGCAGGCCTCCTCATAATCTTCGGGCCAGAGGTAATGGCCTTATTGTGGCCCCTGATAAGCGGATTCTTCCCTTTCTAATGCCTATTCCACGCTCCCCGCGCGCAGGAATTTTTGAGAAAAGTATTTAAGATTTCGCACCATCCTTCTCCCTATAGTTATTGAAAAAATGAGAGTCACATTACAGAACGCAGCATCATTCTCAGAGGTCATAGGGATAGTCTCTGAACTGGTTAGTGAGATAAAGATCAAGCTCACGATGCAAGGCTTGCAGATTGCAGCCATTGATCCAACTAATGCTGCCATGCTCCTTTACAAGTTGCCTGCTTCGGCATTCTCACACTATGAAGTAGATGAAGAGGAGGATATCGGATTGAGTCTTGATGATTTCAAACAAGTCCTGAAGAGGGGAAAGCAAGAGAGTTTGAGCTTGGAGACAAAGGATGGGAAGCTTTTCGTGAACTTCGGGGAACAGAAGAAGAATTTCGTGCTTTCTCTCATGGATATTGAAGGGGAAGACAGGAAAGAGCCTGAGCTGAAGTTCGCAACAACTTTGAAAATAGAGTCTTCAAAACTCCAAGAGGCAGTTGAGGATTGTGGAATCATTGCAGACAGCGTATTGCTAAGCTTGGGAGAGAGAGGATTTACGCTGAATGCCCGTAGTTCATTGCACTCTGCTGCCATCAGGATCTTGAGCGAGCCCTATAAAGGCGAGATCAAGTCGCGCTATAGCCTCGACTACTTGCAGAAGATGGTCAAGGCCTCGAAGCTTTCGCCGGAAGTAAAGGTGCAGTTCTCAGATGATTATCCTCTTAAGCTGCATTACATATCTCCAGAAAAAGCAGAGCTTAGCTTTATTCTCGCGCCGAGGGTGGAGACAGATTGATTTTCTTTGGTGGAGATGCACGCGCAAAGCGCGGCACGCCAGAAGCTTTGCCTCTGTGCGTTTCTTTTTCAGAAAGAAAGGTCCAAGATAAAGTATTTAAATCTTAAATCGTGCTCCTATACTATACTTATCATAGTAAAAGAGGATGATGGACAGGAAGGCACAGTTGTCTATATTTTTAGTAATCGCGCTCGTTATAGTAGCTGCAGTTATTCTAGTCGGATTTCTTTTCTCTCAGGGAAAAGTTCTTCCACTGAGTCAGGAGCAGAGCACGACAATCCTTGGTTCGCAAGTGTCGCCAGTCAAGGATCTTATCTCAAGCTGTGTTGAAGATGCAACTACCTCTGGATTGCAATTTGTCGGTGCACGGGGAGGATATGCTTCATACACTGAGCAAGGCCTGAACAGCATTGATTTCGCCGGCGCGAAGGTTGTCGTTCTCGCGCGCACAGAGAAGGGATTTGTTAACCGATTGCCATCAAAAGAAGAATTCGAGAGGCAGATTTCTGCTTATTTGAATGATGAAGAGCTCGGAGGAGCGCAGATTGAAAGATGTGTTGATGGATTCTCATTATTTGAAGATGATGGTTATGGAGTTTCTCCGAAGAAAAGAACTCTCAATGTGAATGTCGGAGAAGAGAGCATAAATGTGGATGTTAATTGGCAGGTAGAACTAAGTAAAGGAAGAGCAAGGATCCCTGTTGAGGCTTCGGATGCACTTGTCCTTGCAGATGCCGCTCGAGCGCTCAGGATTGCGACAGAGATAGTGAACAAGGAAGCGGGCGGAGTTGAGTTCGAGGGTGTTGAGCAAGACAAGTATGTTACAGAACGTTTCCTCACGATGAGGGATTTCAGGCTTGAGAGCCAGAATTATCCGACTGCAGATCAGAAAATATTCTGGATAACAAGCATTCCAAAAGATCCTCAAGAGAAAGAATTCTCATTCGTATTCGCTGTAGATAGGAGCGTTTCATTATGATGACCTTTTTCAAAAAAAGCTCAACCAAAAAGAAGGCAATAATCTTAGTCACATTCTTCATAGCTCTTGCATTTCTTGCAACAATAATTTCATTTTCATCTGAAAATGTTCAAGCGCAGCAGCTCGGCTGTTGCCTGAAGACGAAAGATAATGAGTTCTGTTCTGACAAAGTAACAAGAGATCAGTGTGAAGAGGGTTTCTTCTTTACAGGCAAGACCTGCGATGATATCAATCAATGCAGAGCTGTTACATGCATCCACACAGAGGGAGAGTGCCAGGCAAATATCCCTCAATTCTCATGCCAATATGAAAGGGCAAAATGGGATGAAAGGCCTCTGGAAGAAGTAGAGGCATGCCAGACAGGCGGATGCAACATAGGAAATGTCATCTGCGAAGTTCTTCAGAAAAAAGTTTGCGAGGACAAGGCAAAGCAGAGCGGTTTCCCACTGAGTGAAGTGAAGTTCACTGCCGGCCTTACAGAGTTGGAAGTGAAGAAGCAATGCATCGCTTCTGGAAGAGGAACCTGCGAGCTCGGAGGAGGTGCATGTGAGTATACAACTGCGGATGTTTGCGCAAACAAGAATGGAAAATTCAACCAAAATATTTTACCATCGCAAGTTTCTGCATGCGGGATAAGCGATGCGCAAGAGAGGAAAGGATGCGGCATCTTGCCTGGTGATGAGAACAAGGTTTTCTGGTTCAATGATCAAGGAGCGCAGGAAGCGCTTGTGCAGGATTGCGGATATCCGCAAGCATTCTGCAAAGAGGAAGTTGTGCAAGGACAGAAGACAGCGGTCTGCAAATCAACTGCATGCGAGTTTACCTTGAAGGAAGAAGACAGCGAGGGAAGAAAGGGCCGCGTCAAGTTATTGAGCGGAACAAGCATCTGTTATAATTTCAATACAGATATCAATGGAAGAAGCACTGGATTACAGCATCAGATCCTGCATTGCGTAAATGGAAATATCAGCGTAGAAGGCCTTGGCCCAGACAGGAACAAAAGATGCGTTGATGATTTTGGAAAAAAGAGGCTTGACCTTGGCGCGACTGCGCGCGTTGTAGATAACTTATGGCAAAAGTGCAGGGAGTGCGGAAGTGCAAATGGGAATCTTGTAGGCAAATTAGGGGGTGCCGGACTTCTTGCAAGCATGGCTGGAGGATTCGTCAGCGACGGAAAGGGAACAAAGCAGCAGGACTTCAGCAAAATATTCCTCGGGCTTTCCTTGCTCGGTGGAGATGAGAACAGGATTGGAGACACATTCCAGATAATGCCACTCACGGTTCCTCCGGGACCCTGGATAAATAATTTGATAGGAAGTGCGTGCGGAGAGAAGGGAGGGCTGAAGACCATTGGTTTCGTAGAGGATGTCGCATCGGAATTCGGATTCTGCAAGTATGAGAGCGGACTGACTGGATTGGGCTTTGCGCTTGGAGGGATTGGAAGTGCAGTTCCAAAAGTTGCGCCTGGAAATACGCAGCAATGCAATTCATGTGGCGGAGGAGGAGATGCGTTATGGAATGTATGTGATCCTACAGAGTGCAATGCACTTGGAGATTGCGAGGCAAGTCAGGCATTCAAATTCGATAGTGTATTCAGGATGTGGGCGACAGGCGCTGTGGTTACAGGAGCGATTGAGACGCAGAAATGCTTTGTTGAGGGAGGATTGCTTGATGCAACATTCAAGATTCCTGCAGCGCTCTTCTCATCGAAAGATCCTAAAGAGTTCAAGAAGATTTTTGAGGGAGAAAAAGATGCGAGTGGGAAGAAAACAAAGAATGGCGTTGTAGATTGCTGGCGTAAATATGGAAAGGCCCAGAGTGAGTATTATGACAGAACGATTGGAAAGCTTCTGGAGAGATTCGGGGCTCCAACCAAGACAGATCAATATGTAGTTGATGTAGATAAATTAGAGAATGTGAAAGCTCGTGCTGTGGCGCTGATTTTAAGCTATGAGAATTATGACTTCCTTGTATCCCAATATGGCGAAAAGGGAGTTGCAAAAATCATAGATGAGATAAATGCAGCAAAATCAGCGGAGCAAGTTGATAAGATCTTGCAATCTATTGGGGCCGATTATTCCACAGTCCTTGATGTCTTGAAGAAAGGACCTGTGCCTGGCAAAGGAGGAACTACGCAGCCAGGTGCTGGAGCTACACAACCTGGTGCGGGCGCTACACAGCCCGGGGCGGGAACTACACAGCCAGGTGTGGGAGCAGGCACGCCACCTAAAACTCCTCCGAAGGGAGATGGTATTGCAAAGCCAGCGCCCCCGGGAACTGAGGATATGAGTAATAGTAACATTCCGTCTGGAGTGAGGGGCGAGACCTATTCCGAAAAAAGCGTTGCGGTACATCAATCGGTAATGCCTAAAGACTATGTATATTACGCGACAAAGCGGCATGAAAAAAGGTATGTGTATAGGGCTTATTGGAGTACTGATAAAACGAAAGTCCTTACATACGTTTATGACGGACTGGATAACTTAGCGGCTGGGAAAAGCTTCGCCGCGATGATAAGGCAAGACCCATGGGATGAAGAGGGCGTAGTCGTTTTACTCCGAAAAGAGTTATCACAAGGAGATTATGGCGACTATGAGATAATGCAGATTTACGACAAGGATAAGAGTTTAGTTAACAATGTTGAGTATGAGATTACTGTAAATCCTGACGAGCTCAAGAACGGTATTGTTAAGCTATCAGACTCATGGCCTCCAGAATTGGATCGAGGCGAAGCGCCTGAGGAGATTAGTCCAGCAGCATCTGGACTAAAGACATTGTCTTCTTCGCAGAATTCATTTTTAGCCTCACAAGGCCTTAGACGGTCTGTTGCAGCTCCCCTAACCGCAAACGTCGTGAGAGACTACTTCTCAAGCAGAGTGGAAACTGTCGCGGCACAGGGGGTCACAACAAATGAGGGAGGAGACCCTGGCGCGGGACAACAACAGAACCAACAAACTCCTGCAACTACAACCCCCTCAAAAGATAAAAAAGATGAAACGCCGCACATAAATGAAAAGCAGGAAGAAGTTTACACAAACTGGTACAGCACGAGCAAGGTAGCGATCCTCGGCCTTGCAAATCTAAAGGGAGGAGGACCAGAAGCAGGATACACATGCAAGGCTGAAACTCCCTTGCGTGGAGAGGGAACTTCGCTTTGCAAGACATGCGCGAGCGCAGATGGATTGCGTGCGTGTACTAAAGAGCGATGCGAAATCCTCGGGCTTTGCAAGGCAGTTCCGAAAGCAGATGGTAAAGGATTCAATTGTGTCGAGGCTGCATGTGAGCAGTCTGATGGCAAGAAACAACCTTCTGTAGATAAGATAGAAGCGGAATTCCTTCTTTTTGGAAATGTAGTGAAGAAGGTCAGTGGAAAATCAAGCGTAGATGCTGGCGCATTGCCATGGAATGTTACTGAAGTCAGGCTCAAGATCACAACAAATGTCGGTTCAAATTGCCGTTTCTCAACTCAGCCCGGAGCTGCCTGGAGCAGTTCTGTCGAATTCGAGGGCGCGGCAGAATTCCCACGAGAGCAGCAAGTCACACTTGGTGCGGGGGGAGCTGAAAGGACTCATAATATCTACATAAAATGCCAGAATGTCTGTGGCATCGAAACACCAGGGGCAAATGATGGATTCTTCCTGCGCTACGAGAAGGGAAAACTTCCAGACTTCCTTCCTCCGGAGATTGCAGGCATAGATCCATACAATGTCTTTGTGCCAGAAGTTCCGCCTATAGTCACAACTCAGGTATTCTTGAGTGAGAATGGCGCATGCTTCTACACGAAGAATCTTACTGTAAAGGATGTTGCACTGGGCGGACAGCAGATGCAATGCGCACAGAATCAGAAATGCCTGCTCTCATCAACAAACACTTGCGCGACATGCAAGTTCGAAACAGATGTGACCCAAGGAGACTTGATGGACTTCGAGCAGTTTGCGCAGATCCCAGAGGCAAATGCAGCATCACTTGTAGAGACTGCGAGAAAGTTCGGACTTGAGAAGACAAAAGTCACTCGCTATGTGATGCAATGCCAGGATGTGCAAGGCAATAAAGGAGAGATCCAGCCATACATGCTCTCGACTGTAGGGAATTACAATGTGACAATTCTCGCTCCAGCACCAGGATTTGAGACATTTGACCGAGAAGTTACGCTTAGAGCAAACACAACGCATTCGGCATTGTGCAAATATTCTCTGGATGTGGAGAAGAGTTTCAAGGATATGACGGCAATCACAGAAGAACATGGATTGTCGCATGAGACACTTATTGGAAACTTGAGTGTTGGCGAACACAACATCTTCGTGACCTGCGAGGATTTCGCAAGACAAGCAAGAAAGGCTTCAATGATATTCAAAGTCAAGCTAGACACCCAAGGCCCTATACTGATAAGAGCGTTCAGAGATTTCACTGGCACAGGTGCTGCTGTATTAAAGATAGTCACAGACGAGGTCTCGAGCTGCAGATACTCTATCAATAATCCAAGCTTTACTTGGGAGAGCGGAATAGAGATGCCATTCGATAACAGCCAAGAGCACCTTGGAGATTGGGGCTTCCCAGCTTATTACATCAGGTGCAGAGACCGCTTCAGCAATGAGATGTATAAAATTGTAAAGCCTAGCGAGATAAGCTAATCACTTTCTTCCCCTCCATCATAAAACTACTTCTGGAAAACCCTTGAAGGGAAAGTATTTTAATCTTGTTTTTCTCCTCTTTTTTAGCATGTTCAGCACCTTCTTTGAAAAAGAAGCTGCACCAAGAAATAATGTTCAACAAAAGAGGCCAGATAGTCATCTTCATAGTAATTATGATCCTGATCATAGCTGCGATACTCATTGTTCTAGCGCTCCGCTTCAGGCTTGTTTCACAAGTAAATCCTCCGGGCACTAAAGGTCCCCAGATCGGATTGCAATTCGAAGCAGGAATCAAGGAATGTATCCGTAATGATGTTAGAGCTTCCTTCAGCGGTGAGAGTTTAGGCGCTGAAGTGATTGAGAGTGAGATAAAGCTCTTCAAGCAGCATCAGGACCAGAAGTATCCCTACTTGTGCTATACTCAATCAAGCTATTCTGCATGCGTAAATCAATTTCCTTTCCTGCGAGAGACCTATGAGAAGGAAATTTCTGCGAATGTCAAGGCAAAGAGCAAGGATTGCATCGCAGACATACTTGCAGAGGCGGGGGATGATGGATACGAAGTGCAGCAAGTTCCTGCTGTGGAAATTGTGGCACAGATCAAACCGGATAAGATAGACTTGTCATACAGGCAGGAGATAACTATAACGAAAGGGAATGACAGGCTCAGCTTCAAAAAGTTCGATGTGACTGTTCCTTCAAATCTTAATCTTTTCCTAGATATCGCAACAGATACCGTAAATTCAGAGGCAAAATATGGGAATTACGATCAGCTTTCACCTATGCTCCTTAATCCGCGGCTTGCTATCCAGCGCTTGAGAGTCGATGATTCCACACTCTACACATTGAGAAGAGATGGAGAGAATTTCAGATTCGCCACAAGGAGCTATTACTTGCCGCCAGGACTTTATTAAGATGAAACAGAAGAAAAATAAATCGGGAGAGAAAAGTATGGGAAGAAATCAGCTCGTAGCAATCGCCTTGTTCCAGATAATTCTGATCATTTCTATTGAATTCATAATTCCTATCTCATACCGGAGCTATTTGGATGGCATTGGGCCCGGGGCCGGGGGCGCGGGGGAGGGAAAAGAGAGTTCTTGGCTAAATGAAAAGGTTTCACTCCTTGGAGAACTTTTTACCAACTTCATGCCTTCTGTCGCAGCACAGGAACCCCAACTTTATTGTTGCGAGCGGACAAAGGAAGGAGCGATATGCCAGACCGCAGGGCAAGAGCAATGTAATCCTTCATTCAGGAGTGCTGCAGGAAAATGCGAAGATGGCGCGCTTGCAACATGCGTTCTTGGATGCTGCTTGAAGAATGGAGTTGCCTCTGAGAGCGTGCCTGCGCTTACATGCCAGCAGGCAGGTGGAGATTTCTTTTCTGGCAAGAGCTGTGACGAAGTTCCGCAGGCGATAAAGGGATGCTGTGCTATCGGTGATCAATACTCCTTCACTACAGAATCACGATGTAATATTCTTGCAAAAACTTCTGGAATTCAGGCAAATTTCCGACTCGATATCCAGAGCGAGGCTACATGCCTCGCACTCAAATTTGAAGATGCAGAGGGATGTTGTGAGACAAATGGAAGATTCCAATTTGGAACTCAGCGTGCATGCACTGAAAAAAGAGGAACCTTTAATGAAGGAAAACTCTGCAGCAATCCAGATCTTGTCGCTGGTGGAAGTACTTGTGTAAGGCAGAAATCCACAGGATGTGCAGATGGCCTTGACGGAGTGTATTGGTATGATTCTTGCGGAAACAGAGAAAATATTTACGACACGAATCGGGAAAGGAGCTGGAGCAATGGGCTTGTTCTTCCAAAAGCGCAGAGCTGTGGAGCGAACACTGCGAACATCAACAGCGCTTCCTGCGGAAATTGCAATTACCTTAGTGGAAGTGTGTGCGGCCGCTTTAATTCAAACACAAGCAGGCCTTCTGTTGGCGATTATATCTGCAAAGATTTGTTCTGCAGGAATACTCTTGAGAGTAATGGCGTGCCGAAAATCAGGAAGAGTGGAGAGAGTTGGTGTGTCTATGATAGCGAGACAGGGCAGGGACAAGATGTTGTCGGCTCAAGACATTGGCGCGCACTCTGCATTGACGGAGAGCAGATAATAGAGCCATGTTCTGATTTCAGGCAACAAGTCTGCATGCAAGGAAGCGTGGATGTCGGAGGACAGGAATATGTTGAATCCGCCTGCGTAACAAATAGATGGAGAGAGTGCTTGAACATACAGGACCGAGATGTTTGTGCGAATAATACCGGATGTTCCTGGTTTGATTCTCCAAGAAACTGGGAAGGTTTTGGGAATAACACTTGCGTGCCTAAGACTTCGCCAGGATTTGATATCTCAAGTTTTATCCAAAATGAACAGGCTCCGCAAAGCCCTGGAAGCGGAGTAGGAAGAGCTGTCGGAGACGCTGCTGTGTGCAATGCCGGAAGCTATTTCTGCCAGGTGAAGATGAAAAAGAGTGGATTGTTTGGAGGTGGCGGATGCAAAGGTAATTGTGAGTGCACAAAAGAGGAATGGAGAAATAAGATGAACGATAGGTGCAATGCACTTGGAGATTGTGGTGCGTCTGTGAATGTTGCCGGCGAGTTTACGCAGGATGGATATGCTATTTACAGCAAAAAAGTCAGCGAAGAATTCGACGAGCAGGAATTCTTCCAGAAAGCGAAGAGGATTCCGCTGAAAGATTCTTACTTGAACTCACTGAAGAGAGTTTTCATCCTTCCGCTTGAAGGAGAAGGGAGAGGAATTACAGGGAGAGTTGTGGCGATCACTGGGTTGGATACAAATCTTCAACAGATGATAAAGGATTACAAGAATCTGGGCGGGAAAATGGGATTGCCGGCAGAGGCGAGCGGTAGGAGCGCAATTGCCACAGAAACTGAGGGCTTCTTTGATAAGCTCAACATAGACAGTGATGGTTTTTCCGAAGCGGCGGCTGCAGTGGCCATCTTCTTTATTGCAAAATCATTTGGAGTGAGTGATGCGATCGCGGGAGTTGTTGCAGTAACATATCTAATTTATCCAAAATTTTTCGAGGGCATTGGCAAGGAGTTCTTAAGCAAGTATGTAAGCACGGGCTTAGGCGGAATGATAGTCGCAATTCTTATCGCAGTAATCTTGCAAGAGCTTTTCGGCGACATCATCAATGATATCGGCAAGGCGCTCTTTGGAGAAGAATACACTAAAGTCGTGTACTTCTCATGCCAGGCAGCGCTTCCTCCAGATGGAGGAGCTAAATGCGACCTTTGCAACAAGGATTCAAGAAGGCCTTGCTCTGAATACAGATGCAAATCACTTGGAGCAACATGCGAGCTCATGAATAAAGGGACTTCGCAGGAACTTTGCGTCTCTGTAGCAGAAGATGATTTAGTTAGCCCTAAGATAGAGAACGTGCGTGTAGAGACAGCGGGACATGAAGTTGCGAATCTTGTCCCGGGTGCTAGTGCTAAAATCCAGAAGACCGGTGGATCATGTCTTGAGCCATTCTCAAGCGTTCGGCTTTCGATTATAGCTAATGAAGCGTCGCAGTGCAAATTTGATTTCGAGCACGGAACAAGCTTTGACGAGATGACATTCTGGTTGAGCGGAACTAATTTTTATCTGAGGGAGCATCCCCTCACTCTAACTCCACCGGGAAATCCAATCAATGGATCTGGAACAGGCGAATTCAGGCCTGGAGTGGAGAATACTTTCTTCATCAAATGTAAGGACAGGAATGGGAATAAGAATGCCGAAGATTTCACACTTTCATTCTGCGTAGATGTGGCGCCAGACAGAACTCCTCCGCGAGTTGTGGAGACATCTCCTATAAGTGGCTCGTTTTTGCCATTCGGAACAACTCAGCGGGAAGTTAAAGTTTACACAAATGAGCCCGCGGCGTGCAAATGGAATCTGATTGATTCCTCATATGAGCAGATGCTGAACAGATTCACCTGCTTGAACAAGATTGACGAAGTACAATCAAATGGTGCATGGCTTTGCAAGGCGAATATGAGCATGCAGCAAGGAGAGAACAACTTTTATCTGAGATGCAAAGACAATCCAAATGGAGGAAACGGAAGCGTACAGAATGTTAATTCACAGAGCTTCATGTACAAGCTTACAGTTGCAGATGAGCTGAAGATAGCTTCTATCTCACCAAGCGGAGGGGAGATAAAGCTCGGAAGCAGAGGCCAGCCAATCCCTCTTGAAGTGCAGACAAGCGGAGGGGCGAACAACAGGGCATACTGCTTCTACAGTTTCACCGGGTATGGAGTGCAAGAGAATGTATTCTCTGAGACGGGAGGGAGTGCGCACAAATCTCTTCTTGCCCTAGAAGATGGGCAATACACATTCTTCATAAGGTGCCAGGACTCTGCGAGCAATGAAGCACGGGCGCAGGTTTCTGTGCGAGTAAATGTTGATAGAACTGCGCCTCAACTTGTGAGAGTATTTGTCACCGGAGGAAGCTTGATGATTGTTACAGACGAAGTGAGCAGCTGCCGATACAGCGACAAAGACTTTTCATATGCAGATGGAAAAGTACTCGAGCCAGACAACAGCGTGGTGCATTCAGCACCATTATCGCAAGTGCCAGCAACGATGTACTTGAGATGCAGAGATGGCTTTGGAAATGAAGGTCTTAGATTGGTAAGGCCGCGCGACTAACATGGCGGTTTCGGGTAATAGATACTGGTTTGAGGTTACTTTTGCATAGAAAACTTTTTAGTCATCGCATTCTCCGACCTGGATTTTTTATCAGCCTGTTTCTTTACAAGCTTCCACAATTCACCTAATATTGCGTTTGGCACTTTAACCTTATGTTTGTGTTTAAGTGTCTCTAGAAGGGTACCCAGGTTAAATATAGCTGTTTCTTTTCCTAAAGCCACTTGATTTCTTGCCTCTTCTACTAAAAGGCTCCAATTAATAGTATCTATACTCCTTATAAGATTGATTATATCATCTTCATCTTTTACTCTTCTTGTAGCACACTTCATTAAGATAATATCATGTACATCTGCAATCTTTAAGAGAAGATTCTTTCCAAACTGATGGTCTTGCCGTGATCTTTTCTGCATACTTACAGAGAAAATAAAGTCGATGACATTGGTTGAGAATAAGTCTAATCTTGCGTCACCTAAACTTATCATTTCAGGACTATTATCTTTAACTCCATGCACAATAGTAGAATCCATCTCCTTATATCCGAGCTCTTTAGCGGCCTTTTTAAATGCCTTTTTATCCTCTGTCTTGGTAAACACTAGATCAACATCGAGTGTTGCTTCTTTAAGTCCCAGAAACATCATTGCCGTACCCCCTATAGCATAAACAGTGATTTCGTATGGGATTCTTTTACCTATCTCTATCAGAAGGTTTTGCTGGTCTTTTACGGAAATCATTTCTTATAATCCTCTAAATCGTTTTCATTAAAAGGAACATGTACTCTCCATCTATTTTCTATATTTTGAAAATCCTTTGATTGTAGATGTTGTATTACGAATCTGTAACTCTCATCTTCTTTTGGCAAGGCGTGGTTTATAAAACGCTTTTCCATTCTTCTTACTTTTCCAACTTTTTTACGCGCTACATCGTATAAGGCCCCTATCTCTCTTACAAGATTGTTCTCTTTTGCTAATCTGTAAAGCTCAGACCAGTTTTTTACCTTCCTATATAATACTAATGCTGCGAGGATGTATCGAATTTTCCTCGTTTTAACGGAGTATACCAGTGTTTCTTCGATAGAAGGCACTCTTCCGTGTATCTTATGCACTTCAGAAGAAGAAAGCTTGATGGGAGAATATTTATTAATAATATCTACATAACTTGTTCCTCCCAGTACATTTTCAGGTGAAATGTGATATACTCTTTTCTTGTCAGAAGTATACTGGGTTTTTACATAACCTTTCCTTTTTAGCCTATAGACAAGATAAATTGCTCTAGCTCTATCTACATTTAATGCGCTCTTTATTGATTCTAAGGTTTGTATACCTTTAATCTTGTTTACTAATTCTTGGGTTCTCATACTAGTTAAATGCTAATCAGTTTAATTACATACTTAAATGTATGGGAAGTAATATATAAACCTTTCGCTTTTTATGATAAATAAGTTAAATGTATGGGAAGTAATATATAAACCTTTCTTAATAGTTGTTATCTTAGCCAGCCCATTTCAGCTTTTAACTTTTAACTAATAGCCAAACCAGCTTTGCATAAGAGACCTGATCAAGAAAGAAGGCGCTAAAGATGAGAAAGGAGACTTTGCACATAGACAATAGTTTATACCACACAACCGAGTACAACTGAGCATAGCTGAACATTTTTAAATTACTGAGCTGTTCATTTTTCTATGTTCAAAGAGAGAAAGGGGAGGGGAAGAAAGGGCGAGCTGATGGGCCTGCCATTCGTATTTATCATCTCCCTCATTATTGCCGCGATAATTGTGATTTTCTCTGTGATCACGATAAAGAATTTCACATGCCGGGGAGAGCAGGTTGCGATAAATGTCTTTGTTTCTGATTTCAATTCCCAAGTGGAGAAAGCTTTTTACACAACAAGGGGAAGCCAGACCATCTTCCGTGGAAATTTGCCGAACCAAGGATGTGCGAAGATAGAGCAAGTCTGCCTCGGGTTTCCGAGTGAGGCACGCTCCCCACAATTCAGGAACGATGATATTTGGTTTGAGGTAAGCGCGTATGCAGGACAGGATAGGAATCTGTTCTTGTATCCACGAGATAGCCTGCAGGAAGCCGGAGTGCAGCAAGCATACAAAATTCACTTGATGAATGTTACGCAAAATCCGACGTGCTTCCAAAGCGGAAGTGTAGAAATCACCTTGAAGAATGAAGGGAAGTACGTTAATGCGCTGAAGAAATAAACTTCTCCAAGGAGATTAAGCGAAAATAAAGAGGGTAAAAGACAGAGGAGAAAATGAAGGATAAAAAAGGGATGGAAGTTTTCCACTGGATACTCATCATGATTGTCGGTGCCGTCATCTTGCTTTTTGGAGTAATCTTTGCTGGCAAGAGCGGAGGCGTAGAACAGCAGAAACAGAATGTTCTCGTTGTGGAGTATCTTGAGATGTTCTTCAATCCATTCACGAGTGTTGGCGCTATAGCAGATTCTTTCGGAAAGAAAGTTTCCCTTCCGTATGAGATTGATGCAGAGCTTAGATGTGAAGGGGGAAAGGAATTCCTGTTTGTAGGTTCTGGCGGCAAAATATCGAGCGAGAAAATAGAGAATTTTGTCTACACTCCGTCCAAAATAAAAGCGAGGGAATTATTTGTCCTGACAAAATCTTTTGAGATTCCGTTCAGAGTCACTGACTTAATTTTTACCTTTGACTCTGGCCAGAAGTTCTGCGTTATTTATGATGAGCAAGACGCGGGGCAAGCTGATTTTGTCGATCAATTAAAAGGAGATATCGAGGGAAGCCTTGTTGATGCGCAAGGGAATTTTGCGTATTGCCAAGATATAGGGTGTTGTAGGGTGGCAGGGAGCACAAGAATAATCTCCCTCAATGCACAGAAAGGAGATGTAAATCTTGTTCCTCAAGGCGCTGATGGTGAAGGCTTCTCATTCGGAGAGGTAACATGGGCGGCGCAGGGAGCACAGGGCTCGGGGCAGGGAGCGGCGAGCGCTGGAAGGAAGAGTGTTTTTGTCTCGAGTGCTCTCGCAGAAGCTGCAATCTTTTCAGATTATCCTCTTTATTCATGCAATCTTCGCAGGCTCATGAGCAAGACTGGCTCTGTGTCAGATATCTATTCTGAGAAAGCAAATTATCTGGGAGCAATAGCGCAACCACAGGTTTGTAATTATAATGCATTAAGGGGAGACCTACAGCAGATCAAGACCCTTGCAGGAAGCGTTGGAAGTGCTCAATCATTGAGCTCTGCTCGCGCGTTAAATGGAGCTGCGCAGGAATTTGAGACTAAAAATATGGAGCTACCATGCATACAAATATATTGAGAAACCAGATAAGGAAAAGCAAAAAGGGCCAAGTGAAGATGATAGAGACGATTCTCGTTCTCCTCGCGTTGGTTTTCTTTTTTGGGATAATCATAATCTTTTACTCACGCTTCCAGCTATTTGAGGTGCAGAGGCTTGCCCAAGAGGTTGATGAGGAGAGGGCTTCGTCATTGCTCGGAAAGATCTCTGGGATGCCTGAACTGAAGTGCAGCGTCTCTTTCGGAAGTGCCTCTGGAACTGACTGCATAGACTCATATAAGTTACTCGCCCTATCAAAACAACAAGCCAAGTTCGAGGAAGAGTTCGAGGGCCTTAGTGAAGTAAGGGTGGAGAGAGTTTATCCTCCTCCATCTGGAGCAGGAATAGGACAGGCGTGTGAATTCGGCAATGATTATCCTGAGAATTGCGCTTATTGGCAGCTCTATACGAGGGCACGGGGCGCGGGGCAGGGAGCTGGGAGTAGGACAAGCCTAGATTCTTTTGTTACTCTTTGCACTCAAAGGAGTTCTGTATTGTATGAGTGTGAGATAGGAAGAATTGTTGTTGGAGTGCCGGATAGAGGAGCGACGGGCGCGGGAGGGGGGGCATGATTGGGGCACAGGACGCAGGGCGCGGGGCAGGGAGCGCGAGGCGTGGAGAAGGAGGCAGGGAGCTCAGGGCGCGGGGCAGGGAGCGGGGCAGGGAGAAGAGAGCGCAAGAAGAAATGCTCGGCTTTGCCTTTGTGATAGTCTTGGTTATAATCATTGGATTTGTAATATTGATGCTGACTCTGAGAGGACCTTCTTCGCCCTTAGAAAGGGAAAACACAAGAGTAAACAGTCTCCTGAATAGTATCACTCATTTCACTACGAGTTGTGATAAGGAGAGTGTGCAGCAGCTCATCATTGCATGCAGAAATGGGGAGAGCTCTTGTGGGGAAGATAGCTGTGCATTTGTTAAGGGAGAAGTGACAAAGATACTGGGGCAGACCCTTGCCGGAGATTTCAGGTTCAGTGCAGAGGTTACGGCAGAGGGAGAGGAGCAGGTGCTTCTAGAGATCAAGAAAGAAGAGAATGGAGAATGTTCTGGGAAAAGAACTTCATTTGTGGCTAGCTCTGTACTGCCACGGAGAACTATAATCAAGCTTGTAAGTTGCCCCGAAATGAGTGCGAGTGCCGACTCTGGGGAGTAGGTGTAGAGGTATGAATCTGGGACTCGGGGCTCGGGGCGCTTAAGCAAGATCTATAACAATAGTTAAGCTATCGACCGCGAGAACTGGTTTTGCCTTTTCTACCTTCCCTTTAGCCTTTGTTCTTTCTAGAGAAAGAAAACCAATCTCCACAAGTTGTTTGATATCCTGCCTGACCGTCTTTATGTCCCTGCCAAGGCGCTTTGCGAGTTCGTATATTGAAGAAGGAGGGTGCTCTTTAATTTCGCGGAGAATGCGCATTTTCTCCTCTGTGATTATGCTCCTTATCAATCCTAACCTACTGAACTTGGCTTCTTCAGCTTTTGCTTCAAGCTCGGCCAGCCTCTTGAAACGAGTACCGAAGCGGCTTATGAGAAGGTCAAACCTTCTTGGAAGAAGCCTGATCTTGATGGTTCTATCTCTCTTCTTTTCCTTCTTAACCTCTTTTTCTTTCTTTGGCATGCAAAAATAAGGCTGAAAAGGTATATAAGGCTTTTCATCCCCCATATATTTGGGTATGCACTGCGCTATGTGGGGGAAAAGATACCCTATAGTTTCCTTTCAGCCCCCTCTTTTTTCCTGTGCTAAGAATTAGGCCTTAGAAGTAACGAATTTCCACGATCCAGCTTTAACGAAAGGTTTATAAATAATATTTCTCTGAGTAGAGGAAGGCTTATGACACATGCCGAAAAGGCTAGGTGCGCACATCTAAAAAAAGGTAAGCCGAATGTTTACAATTGCTAAAAGGAGGTTAAAAAAAGAATGAGACTATTTAAGAGAGCAATTAGAAGAATTGCTCCTCTTGCCGCGAGTGCATTGATGCTAGGAAGCAGTGTTGGCTTCGCATCTGCCGCTGATTTAAATGAGTTTCCGCAACCTTTCGTAACAGTTTCTGGAGACTACCAGGGCGCTATCGTCCTTGGAACAGGAGCTACTGGAGAGGGAGCTGCGCTTGATAATGCAGCAGCTACAGCCATCAACGGAGCCTTAAGAGTTCCAGTTGATGGTGGAAGTGGAAGCACAGTTGTTAGCGGTGGAGAAGGCAAAGACATACCAATAGGGTATGGATTAGGAGATTCTACCTATGGATGGGGCTCAGCTATCACAGACAGCGACATACCATCATTGTACGACGATACTATAAGCGTCCAGATCGGTGATGTTTCTGGCGATTACGACGTGCATGAGGAAGTTGTCTTTTCTGCGGGCTTGGCTGTAAGAACTGGATTGAACATAACAACCCCAGACGATGAGTACAAGGACAAGCCATTCATCGAGGTGCTTCAGAAGTCAGTTACGTACAGATATGCATTTGACGAGTCTGTAAAGACAGGAAACTATCTTTCCAATGCAACAACAGACGACCCAGTTACCTTGAACATTCTTGGTAAGGAAGTAGAGGTAACAGCAGCTACCACGACAAGCCTAACAGCTAATGTTGGAGAAAAATTCACTTTGGCTGTTGGAGAATCGAAGGAAATTGCTAGCAAGACCGTAACACTTGTTGAAGTCGGTTCTGATGGAAGTATCAGAGTAGATGTTGGTGGAGAAAGCAAGATTATTGGTTCTGGTAATACCAACACAGTTGGTGGATTAAGAGTAAAGAACCATGCTAGAATCTACACAACAGCATCTGGAGGAGTCAGCCAGGCAACAGTGATTGCCGGAAGCAAGACTTCCGAGACATTCAATACAGGAGACGAATTTATCGGACAAGATGAAAACGACCCTGACTGGATTTGGCAGATAGATAACTTGGGCACTGCATCTAACGACAACGGAAAGCCAAAAATTAACGTTACATGGGATCAGGTATGGACTGATTCAAATGAAGTCCTATACGAGGGAGACACATTTAGCTTCCCTGACAACTATGTAACACTTAAGTTTGATAGCTTGACTGATGGAGTATGGAGAGACTACATCCTTGAAAAGACAACTGTTGAGTTGTATAACTCCACTGGAAAACAAGATACAGGTGGAACCGGAAGTGAGCCAAGCTGGAACACATCTGCCGTGCCTGTCCTTACTTTGAAGGCTGTCAATGGTGAAGATGATGCAATCAAGTTCCCTTCATCTGGTGTTGTATCCCAATGCCAAGGAAAGGAGACTGATCAAGTTTTCATCAGAGCAGCACGAGGTACTAGTGGTGTAGCTGGTGATGGTGGTTACATACAAACCTACGGAAACAACGTAACTGTATACTGGAAGGACAGCAACGATGGTGGAAAGGCCAAGTTCTGCGGAAGCGCAACTTCTGCTGGTCCAATCGAGCCTACCACTACGATTACACTTACACTGCAACATGATGACGCTACCTTCAACTTTGATATTGGAGCAAGCACTGGAAACTCTTCATTCAACGACACATCGAGAAACCCACAACTAAGATTCATTCTTGGTAGGGGTGAACAACAATATGTGAACTTGACTGCAAACGTTTCCGCTGCGACAGGATCCATTGGATTTGAAGATGGATGGACAACTATAAGTGGAGGAGGAACAGCTGTTTCAACAAACGTCAGAGCAGTTGGAAGCATGGGTCCAAACTTTAAGGATATCGGAACATGGGAGGAAAACACTCTCACAGTTGATGGACTCAAGCTGTACGACCCTGATGCTAATGGAGACAGCAATAAGTTCAAGTTTGGTGTTCCAAGAGATGAAAACATTGACTTCAGAGCGAACATTCAGGTGTACGGAACTTCTGTTGAGACAACAAGAGGTGGAAGTTCATTCACTGGAGCTCCTACAGACTTGCCATTGCTTGATTCAGAAGTATTGGCCGGAGTAGGACAGAGCGGGCACATGATTGTTATCGGAGGAACTTGCGTAAACAAGGTATCTGCTGCGATAGCTAATGTCAATTACCCAACTTGTGGCGATGCTGCAACAACAGCACTAGGATTTGGAGAGAGTGAGGCTGTATTGAAGCTTTACGACTCACCATACGCTGCTGGAAAGTTCGCATTGCTTGTAGCAGGATGGGAAGGAATCGACACAGCAAGAGCTGGTAGAGCTATTGCAAAGGGAGTTCCAAGTGTAAGCGGTCAAGAGGCAGTATTAGTAACTGCAACAGAAACAGTTACTAAGAAGGCTTAAAGCTGACAACAAAGGAGTATAATTTATTTTTTCTTTTTTCCTTTTATTTTTACTCTTGCGCGAGAGCGCTGTTTTTGCGAAAGGTTTTTATTTGTAATCTCCTACGACAGAGGGGATAGGAAACTAAGAGAATGGAACAGAAGAAAGAGGAAAAGAGAAACCCGTGGAGCCTCTTCGGTGCTGCTGTTGTAGCAGTAATGTTCCTTGGCTCTACAATAGGCCTTGTTTTCTTCTATTCCGGAGATTCAAGCAATCAAGGAGATCTGGGGAAGCCAACTTATGACTACAACGGGTTCAAATTTGTGCAGGGAGATGGGGGATGGCAGACTTCAACAGCCTTCGGGCCATTAATTATGGTGAATCTTCCGCAACAGGTTAAAGACCTAGAGTGTGTTGGATGCGAGCTGCTTGATTATAATTCACTAGCTGGAGGAAAGGTGTATATTATATCCTCAAGCGCTGCAGAGGATAATGGCGCGGCAGAAATCCTGAGAAATTTCCCGTATTCTAGTAAGCAGAGGGCTTGTTTGCCGGAGAACGGAGAGAAAGAAGAATGTAAGGAATTACCTTTGCGAGATTGTGCTGATGCATCCCTAGAAAGCAAGATCGTAATTTTAGAGGAAGGGGTGATTCAAGGAGAAAACGAAGAGGAAGGGGTGAGCAAAGCCTCGAGAGAGAAAGTCAACTATCGAAATAGCTGTCTTACACTTGAAGGAGAAAATTTAATAAAGGCTGCTGACAGGGCTATCTACAAGGCTTTCGGGGTGATATCTTAAGCTTTTCTTTTGAAAAGAAAACCTTGGAAAAGAAAGGGACATTCATCAAAGAAAAGAGTGGGAAGCTGGAAATAAAAAGATGGAACAAAAACAACCACAAAAATCCTTAAGGAAAGAGAGGACTGAAAAGTCGGCTGCATGGCTCGTCATAGTCATAATTGCCTCTGTAGTTCTAGCTGCCGTAATCCTTACACTAAGATATAACGAATCTAATTTCAAATATAAAGGGTATGATGTAAAGAAAGTAACCCCGAAAGGAACGACCGCAACTTTCTATGTTGTGAAGGTGCCAATCAGGATTTATGGAACAGTAAATAACTATTATCTTTTCTTGAGGAATGATCCTAGAGAGCTTGAAGGATTAGAGGTAGAGGGCACTGCACGCGAAGTCCTTCTTGATCCAAAGCCGGAAAAAGTGTATTTAACCCATAGTCCTGATATGCAGAATATCTCTTATGTCGGATTAGCGATGCTCCAGGTCTCAAATGTTATTGGAGTAAATGGAATTTTCGGGATTCCAACAACAGGGGCTGTTACCCGCGAGATAAGCGGCAGGGCAGAAAGCGCAAATCTTACAAAAACCTGCGCTGACTCCTCGGAAAAAGTGTTAGTTATAGAATTCAGGTATGCTGAAAAAAATAGAATCTACGTCGATGAGAGGGGATGGAGATGCGTCATAATTGAAGGAAAGGATAAAGATGAGCTAATCAAAGCTGCAGATAAAACTGTTCTGGCTCTGCTTGGACTATAAGGAGAACGAAGACGAATAAGGGAAAGATGGAACAAGAGATGAATCAGATTAAACCAAGAGTTCTTGTTGGCTGCCCGACTTCAGCGCATAAAGAGTATTGCTTGCAAGATTATGCTTCTGCACTGAAAGAACTTTCTTATGAGAATTTTGATATACTGATAGTAGATAATTCAGAAAGTGATAGCTACTCGGAAAAGATAAAGGCACTCGGACTTCCAGTGATAAAAGCTGCGTACTCAGAGCATGCGAGAGACAGAGTGATTGCATCGAGGAATATTCTTCGGGAAAAAGCGCTGGATGGAGGATATGATTATCTACTGAGCTTGGAGCAGGATGTAATTCCCCAGCCAAATATTATCGAAGGCCTGTTGAGGCACAAAAAGAAGATCACTACAGGAGTAGTTTATCATCTATTCCCACAGAAAGATACTAATGAGTGGATTGAAAAACCGCTTCTTGCACTTTGGAGCAGGAGTGAAAGAGGGAAGCTTGCTTTCTTTTCTGCAGAACAGATATTAGACTTGAGTGTAATCGTGGAAGTTGATTACTGCAGTATGGGATGTCTGCTCATCTCAAGAGAAGTACTTGAAAAGATAAAGTTCCGCTACGAGGAATTTCCATACAAGACCGAAAGTCCTGATGAAGTGAAATGGGACGATTGGTGCTTCTGTGAGGACATTCAGGAGCTCGGATATAAGATTCATGCAGATCTTGGAGCAAAGTGCAGGCATCTCGTGATTGGGGGATACAGCATCACTCTCGGAGATACAACGAATGTGAAAGTCCTTCCTAAAGATGATACCATGAGCATAAGCATCAAAGATCTCATCAAAGAGTAGAACAATTAGATTTATAATTTACTGCTCCTATTTTATTCCAAGCCGGGTTGGCAGAATGGTAATGCGCTGGCCTTGAATTGACCTTTCTTTTTGGAAAGCGCACGGACAAAGTCCGGCGCGCAGAAGCGTCGCGCGCTTCTTACGAAAGCTCAACCAAAGAAGCACAAGGAAAGAAAAGAATAAGCGAGCCAGTGGCGAAAGCCTCGCAGGTTCGAATGCACCTTTCTTTGGGAAAGAAAGCTGCACCAAAGAAACCAAAAAGTGCACGAAAGTCCTGCACCCGGCGCTCATATTAAAATCCAGAGGATAATCTAAAAGAAAGCTTTAATAGGTGTACTAACACCACAGGACAGGCAAAGAAAATGAGAATACTGAAAGAAGAAATCCCCATCTTTATTGTGTATGGAGTAATCTTTGCTTATGCACTTCTCGCCCATTTTGGAAGAATACCTTTGCCTCTTGCCGCAATTGCAGTCCCTGTTTCAATGGCCCTGTTAATAGTTTTTTTAATACACTCGGCTAATATACTGATTAGGGGAGACTAATAAACTAACTTTCCAGCGCTAAAGGGCGAGGTAAATGTGGTTCTTGTTTGTAGATAATAAAAGATAAAAAGAAGTAGTAAATATAATAAAAAGAAAAAGCTATCTTTTCTTCTTCTTAGTAGCTTTTAGTACCAGTGTTATAACAATCACGAGCACGATGACCCCAAGTATCCACCAAAGCGCTTTCGAAGCACCAGCCTTGCCAGCTTCTTGCCCGCCGCTTGTCGTTCCTGTAGATTCACCTTCTCGTCCTGTTGTTGGTTGTCCCTCTCCAGCTGCTGGAGTGTAGCTCTCACTTATTGTCTTGAACTCAAAGTTAGCCCTGTTTCCAATAATGCTTACAAGCCTTATAGCCAAGTCATAGACTGCATCGGTCTCAAAGTCAACCTTCTTTGTCTCTCCTATCTTTAATACAAGAGTAACTGGATCAGATGCAACAATTATTGTTGCGCTGTCAGTTCCGACATCTGTTAGGGTGGCTGTGTGAGAGCTTCCTGCAATCGTAAAGGTTGCCTTGCCGTTCTCTGCCATCAATTGAGTCTTTCCTTCAGAGGTAATCGTTCCGAGGTTGTATGTTGCTCCTACAGCGCTGCTTCCGCTTCCGCCTCCTCCGCCTCCTCCAGCACTCTCACCAGAAGAAACTGTGAAGGTTTTTTGGCCAGCAGAACCAGAGTTACCTGCCCTGTCTCTTGCCGCGCAATCAACCTTGTACGTTCCTAGTTCATCTAGCTCCTTATCGCTTCCACTCGCAAAGTTAAATGTTGCGCTTGTATGCGTACTATTGTGATTACGTTTTATGACCTTCGTGCCGCCAGGTTTTGTGATAGTGACTACTGTATCATTTGTAAGCGCTGTAGCATCAGAGTTAGTACATTTAATCTCTGCAGCTGTAGATGAACCGAACTCATGATTTGAGGCTGGAACTGTTAATGTTACGTCGGCTGGCGATGTTGCATCTATCACTAGTGTGTAGTTTGTGTTGTTTGTTGCTGCATTTCCAAGGGTGTCATTGCATCGCACATTCCAGTTGTAGATTCCATCTGAAAGGTTGACATAGCCCGTGGTTTGAGTATTTCTATATGGCCCTATTCTTGCTGAGATTCCCCTAGTTACATTAAGCTGGTCAGTTGATCCTATTACTGTTCCATTAGTTACATTTGCTCCCCCGATACTTGTCTCAAGGTTGCAAGTTCCTATGAACTGGAGCGTATCAAGTGCAGTAAAGTTGAATCTTATTCCTGTTCCATTGTTCCTGTAGTGTGTTCTGTTGAAGAGCACACCAGGATTGTCAAAAGCGTATCCTTCTAATCTTACTTCTGGAGCTGTGTTGTCGATTGTGATGTTGTATGCAATGCCTGAAGTTACATTAAACGAGCCTAGCGCTCCTGTTCCATTATGCCCACGAACAGTTATGTTAATCACGACGCTTCCATTACTATCTGCCACGAGAGTAGTATCCCATACAATAAAGTAGCTTAAGTTACCATTTCCTGTGGATAAGTTAAAGGTGTTATTATGGCCAACAAGCGCCCATGTTATACCATCGGCTGCCTTTTCTGGACCTACAGTTGCATTATAATACATAGAAACATTTGTTATATTACTTGCATCAACGCTTATAGTAATAGTTGTATTAAGATCAAATGTTACTGTTCCAGACATGTTAGATCTGTTTATGTTTGGAGCACTGCCGGAAGGTTGACCTACACTTAAACTTACAACTTTTGTAGAAGTTGCATTTGGAAGTCCTATGTTACCGACATGAACTACTGAAACTCCTGGAAGTGCCACAACATAGTAAACACTCGCAAAAACTAGAACTAAGAACACTGCAAAGAAAACGGAGTTCTTAAACGCCTTAGCTTTGTCCATTTTATCCTCTTTCTTACCTCTTTATGTTATAATGATACTATAAATAATTATTTAATAATTATTTCTTAAATCTTTTTCTTAACTTATTTTCTTAACTTTACAGGTATTTAAATACTTTTCGTTTGTTGTCGCTTAGCCTGTAATTTTCTTTTTTAGCTCTTTGAATATTTGCTCTATAATTAATTTACTTCTTCTATGAATCTTGCATTTATAAATTTTTGGATGTGTTTTAATTAGCGGCGATTATGTTTTAGATTGATAAATTTGCGAGGGTAAATTGATAATATTAAACTGCCTAAGCTATCTCTTCCTTTAAATGCAGCTTTCTCTGCTCATCCCTGTACACCTTTATGAATGAGATGGTGAAGGCAAGAATGAGAGGGCCGATTATGAGCCCTATTGCACCGAAAGTGATAATTCCTCCAAGTCCGCCGACTAGGATTATGAGCGGGTGCATCTCTGCTTTCTTTCCCACGAGTATAGGACGCAAGATCAGATCGATATTATTTGTAACCACAAGGCCGAAAATCGCCAAGCCCACGGCAGCAGCGACTTCACCCATCGCAAACTGCAATGCAGCCAATCCAACAACTACAAATCCGTAAATCACGAGCTTGCTTATCTTCCTAATCTCATTGTAGAGGGATTCCTTATAACTTTCACGAAGCGGAAGCATCTCTACCACATTCCTTCCGACATCTTTCTCCTTGAAGGCGTAAAAGAGAACGAAGAGCATTATGATTATGTTCAGCATGAAAAGCGGCAGAGATACAAGGAACTGCGTTCCCTTCTCCACAACTGCGAGCGAAGTCTTCTCTACAATAGGCTTGATGTAGGGAGAACTCAGAAGCTCCTGTACTTTTGTTGTTCCGAGCTCTGCCTCCTGGAATGTGACAAAGATTTCTTTTGCCTCGTGAACTAAGGTCTTGACGAAATAGAATCCTCCGACTGAAAGAAGGATTGCAAGCAGTATTATCAGGATGATTGCGCTTGCTGTTGAGCTCTTAATCTTCCTTTGAATTAAAGCGTGAAGCGGCGAGAGGATGTAAGCCAATATTACGGCAAATATCAGGGTGAAGATGAATGGTTTTATGATGAGATAAGAGAGCAGGACGAAAAGTACGAAGAAAATCGTGGGCAAGTACCTTCCAAGGATGATGGGCCTAACAAGTCTCTTAACCATCCCTTCTTGAGACTTTCTAGATTTATAAATATTTATAAACGAAACTTCTTTACAAAAGAAGTTTCATCAAGAAACCGATAAAAAAAGAATATGAATTTCATAAAAAAGATATTTGATGGGAGGATTGACGAGAGCGTGCAGAGGCAGTTCCGTAAGTTTGGAAGAGGAGTTTATGAAAGGAGAGCAGTCATGGATGTTTCTGTTGGAAAAGAGCTAAAGATAAAGACCACATATGAATTTGCAAATGAATTCGTGCGCTTTCTCGCTGGCACAATCAAAAACAAGGCGCATGTCTCTGGGGGGGTTATAACCAGCAAGGATGTAAGGAGCGCTGGTATTTTTGAGATAAAGGATGTGAAGCAGTTTGCCGGGGTCAAGACCTATCTGATTGATTCTGAGCTGACCAAGGAGCAGATCCTGAAGGCTCTTGATTTGTTCCCGGATGCAGTATTCTGCCTAAGTTTCTCGACAGAGTATGGCTCTTTAGTCACCAAGGTGAAATCACCAAAATCTATGGCAAAGGCGACTAAAGGGGGAGACAAGATTAAGGCAGATTACTGTACTTTTGTAACTCCGCATAAAGAATTCAAGAAAGAATTTACCTTTGATGTGCAGGAAGATTTCAAGAAGCTCACCGCAGTCCATGCTTTTGATATCAAAGAGATCGTGATACCGCAAGAGTACAAGAAGGATTTTGAGAAGGCGCGCCTGCATGCGAAGAGAAAAGGTAGGGTCATCCGCACACTCTCGGTGGATGGAAAAGAATTTAAAAGGGAGAAAGAGTTCATTATCTAAGATTTAGGCGGGGAAGGGCTTGAACTCGCACTAGAAAGCCCATTTCATTCTCCTAAGCCTTATTTGGAAATATGCCAACAAAACATCGTCCACGAAAAGGAACGTTGCAATTCTGGCCCCGTAAGAGGGCAGCGAAGATTCTGCCTAGTGCTAACTGGCATGCGGTTGAAGCTGCAAGTGCCCATAGAAAAGAGGGCTTGCTTGGGTTTGTAGGGTACAAGGTCGGAATGACAACTGCACTGGTGCATGACCTTACTCCGAATAGCTTGACGATCAATGAGAATGTTGCTATGGCTATGACAGTGATTGAATGCCCACCAATGAAGGTGATGGGAATCAAGCTCTATAGGGGAGAGCAAGTTGCCACTGAATTTCTTGCAGATAAATTAGACAAGGACTTGAAGAGGAGGATAAAGCTGCCAAAGCAGGCACACAAGATCGAGAATGTATCTCTAGAAGGGATTACAGATGTTCATATTCTTTGCCACACTCAACCAAGGCATGCTAAGCTGAAAAAGACTCCAGAGATATTTGAGATAGGTATCAAGGCGGCAAGTGTGGAACGAAAGTTTGAACTTGCAAAGGAAATGCTCGGTAAGGAAGTGCTAATTAATAGTGTCTTCTCACCTCAAGAGGCGATAGATGTGAAGGGAGTTACAAAAGGAAAAGGACTTGTCGGACCGGTAAAGAGATTTGGTCTTGGATTGAAGGGGCACAAGAGCGAGAAAGGAGTGAGAAGGCCGGGAAGCTTAGGACCTTGGATTCCAAAGAAAGTTACATTTCGTGCGCCTATTTCAGGACAAATGGGTTTCCAGACAAGAATGCAGTATAATAATCAGATAATTCATACAGGAAGCAAGGAAGAGGCGGAAAAATTAAGATTTTTTGATGATTACGGTCTCGTGCGAAACCAATTCCTGATGGTGAAAGGAAGCCTGCAAGGCACGGAAAAAAGAGCGCTCATGCTTTGTGCCCCGATAAGAAGGCCAAAACATGCCAGCAATTACAAATTCGTGAGGTTGGTGAGGTAAGATGGATAAACAAGAAAATTACGAAGAGAAAGCTGAAAGATTTGTTGGGCTATTAAAAGTTGATACCCCCATAGCTACTCTTCCTGGAGGAGTAAAAATATATGGTGGCAATGTAGCTAATCTTGGAAGGACAGCGGAGCCATTTTTGAGAGAATTAAATGAAACTTTGAGAGAAACTGATATCACTAATGGAGCAAAAAGGTTTATTACTAAAACAGTTACGTCGACAGTTATATTCGGAATTCCAACAGAAGATTATCTAAGCACACTAGAGGTTTTCTGTATAGATACAAAAGATGGCAAATATGGATTTTTTAATCCGCGAAATGCAGAAGTGGTCGAAAAGAAAATGATCGAGTACTATCAAGGGTTTCTTGCACATACACCAAGTGATAAAATTTTTGATGATGAATCAAGAACATTATACCAGTGGATAGAGGAATTCAAAGAAAAGTATGGTCATGATCCTATAAAAGAAAAATGAAAGCGCAGATCTATTCAACAACAGGAGAAAAAAAACAGGAGCTTGAGCTTCCTTCATTCTTCTCAGAAGAATTGCGGCAAGATCTTATAGCAAAAGTTTTCAGGCAAGAGAAAGAGGGCCAAAGGCAGCAGTATGGAGTTGCTCTTTTCGCTGGCAAGCGTGCAAGCGCGCC
>Ga0066346_103_pt1 | contig 1587 bp, 1 predicted proteins | sample RifGroA2_FD_59264 | JGI IMG/M metagenome (GOLD analysis project Ga0066346, IMG submission 59264) | Archaeon GW2011_AR6
ATAAAACAAGCTGCGAAAGCGAAAGGCTAGTCAATCCTTCCCAGAACAGCGCCGTGACGATTCCGCATGCGCAGGGCGATGCAAAAGTAAAGATTGATGATAATGAAATTGAGATATTCAGGAATAATAACAATCCATATAACACATCTGTAACTATAGAGCCGCTTCCAGGCTCTGGCCTGACAGACATAGAACTGCCAGAGATTGCGATAAATGTGAGCTTCTCGGGCTTCGAGATAATCAGCAAAGCAAAGTTTTTAACATATTGAGATTTTAGGAGAGAAGAAAGAAGAGGAAATGGCATCGGCGAAGCCAGAGCACGATATCACTGGAAACCAAAGCCCGCAGTTTCACACTTAACACAATGAAAAAAAGAGCGCAGATAGGCACAGAAGTTCTTCTCGTCATCGGGATTATCATGCTGGTATTCATAATCATACTAGTCATCAACGATGAGCAAAAAGCAGACGTGCTGGAAACAAGCAGCCTCATAGAAAGGAGAACCGAATGCACAAAGATTGCAAACTATCTGACTTACGCGTTTGCAAATGAGGATTCTAAGATAGAGTTTGAGACTAAGTACATCATAGACATCCCATCTGGCGGATTGCTCGATGTAAATACAATAAGATCTAACTCTACTACGGAAAATGATATCGCATTCCTCGTCTCAAATTGCGGAACAAGCGAGGAAGCGACATTCAATGAGCTGAACGCGATTACAGACCCAGATCCAGATTGGTACAAGCAATGCCTTTCCGGATGCTCTGGCGGAACATCATGCCCCGCATGGTTTAACAGCAGAGGTATCACAAAGAATTTCAATGATCTGATGGGGAACATAAGCACATATGAGACATTATATTTGGAAGATGCCCATATAGATTACAGGGGGAAGTTCAATGGAGTGAATTACACAAAAATCATAAGCGATTGGGTAAGCGGGGGAAAGGCGCTCATCATCTCAGAGCATCCAATCTGCAGATATGTTTCGTCAAATCCTCAGGGCTATCAATGCAGTTATGCAGAGGGAAGCGGTGATGTCTGGAATTTCCTGAATCTAAAATTTCATCAGCAAGGCGGAAGTTTTGGCAATGATGTTAAAGTTGTCAATCCCATAGATCCGATCAATCTCTCGCTCAACGAAGTTCTTGATTTTGAGGAGCGCTCTTTCATACGAGATCCAGCATCAAGCGTGCAAAGAGAGGAAACAGAGGATGGGAATATGCAGCTTGTGAATGGATTCGGCGATACAACAAGCTGTGTATGCAGTAGCCCATCAGATGGAGAATGCATCCGCCATACTGGTTCAACAATAGCATATGCAAATGCAACATGGACTTCAGACCTTGATGGAACTTTTGATGTGAAAGTGAGATACTGCGGAGAGAACGATGGAAATGATAATTGGAGAGTCTACAAAATGCCGGGAGGAACAGCGCCAGGAACGCAGATTGACACATGGACTACAACCAGCAGCCAGCCAAACTGGCAGGACAGGACTATTTCAGGAATTTCACTGGCATCAGGAGATAAGATAAGGCTGAGCTGTGACAGAGGGACAAGCAGCAGCAACTGCAGGGTAGA